>Ga0116164_10000070_pt1 | contig 96060 bp, 80 predicted proteins | sample AD_UKC109_MetaG_FD_89888 | JGI IMG/M metagenome (GOLD analysis project Ga0116164, IMG submission 89888) | Active sludge microbial communities of municipal wastewater-treating anaerobic digesters from Hong Kong - AD_UKC109_MetaG | ecosystem: Engineered > Bioreactor > Anaerobic > Digestate... | reverse complement strand
TTCGCCAAAAATGTGGCACACAAGAGAGTGACGTTCTTTCCGGGTGCCATAGTTTTCGCCCCTGGCGAAAGCTGTGCATGGTGAGAGCCGGCACACCTTTGGCTTCGCCAAAAATGTGGCACATGGCCAACGATGCGTGGCACTGATTCAACGAACAAAGTGAGGTGTATCAGTGCTGTCGTTATCCACTGTTATGCTCGCTCATTTCATTCGCTCGCAAAACAGTGCCACCCGTCGAAGAAGAAATTGTCTTTCCGGGTGCCATAGTTTTCGCCCCTGGCGAAAGCTGTGCATGGTTCGAATCGACGCACCCACCCCTCCTCATCATCTTTGATGATGAGACAACAGTATGGTTATTATTCGAAAAACTAATCGTTCAGCGGCGAATTTTCGCCCTTATTCACGGGGCGGATCGATATCCAGGCGAATGCGCCCGGCGTCGCTACAACCCTTGAGCGAACCGAGCGCGCCGCGCACCACGCCCGCGAGCATCCCGGCGGCGAAGGCGTTGAGTTCGACGCGTTGGCCGTCGACCAGCAGGCGCACCGACGGTTTTTCCACATCTTTTAAAAAGCGCTGCTCGATGAAATCGGCGATCTGCTCGGGCCAGTTCAGGTCGAGCACGGGCACCTCGACGTCCAACGGGTAATTGGTCGCCAGCGCCAGCCAATGCGGATCGTTTTGACAGACGATCGTCTCGTCGGGCTGCCCCTCGCGCCACACTTCGATCTTGGGCACCGGCGCGTGTTTGAACCCCTCGACCAGCACGATGTCCGCGCCGTCGACGAAACGCCCGACCAGTTCGTCGAGTTCCTGCGCCGCTTCGGTTTCGCTCATCACCGCCAGACGCTTGGCGGACACGGCGATCACCTGGCAGGCGCCGGCTTCGCGATGCTTGAAGGTGTCCTTGCCCTCGTGATCGACCTCGATCGTCTCGTGACTGTGCTTGATCGTGGCGACGCGATAGCCGCGCGCGGCGAGTTCGCCGACGACGCGACACAGCACGGTGGTCTTGCCGCAATTGGACGTGCCGACGAATCCGACGATCGGGATCATGCTTCCTCCCAGGCGATGCGTTGCGGATGGGTGTAGACGCGGCAACTGTCGGCGCGCACCTTGCCCACGACGGTCATGCCGATTTTCTCGGCCAGCGCCAGCCCCAGATCGGTGGGCGCGGAAAGCGAGGTGAGAATCGGCACGCCCAGCCGGCCGGCCTTGAGCATCACCTCGCTACTGATGCGTCCGGTGAAGAACAGCGCGCAACGGCCGGGGTCGCGGTCGTTGGCCAGCGCCCAGCCGGCCAGCTTGTCCAGCGCGTTGTGGCGGCCGATGTCCTCGCGAAAGACTTGCACGCCCGCCGCGTCGTACAGCGCCGCACCGTGCACGCCGTGCGTGTTTTTGTACAACTCCGACGCGCCGGACAATTCGCCGCAGCGCGCGTAGATCGTCGCGGGCGCCAGCGTCAGTTCGCCGCGCACGCGCACCTCGCCGGCTTCGACCTGCCGCAGCACCTGCTGATACAAACTGCCTTTGTTCGCACCGCTGGTCACCACGCGTTTGCCGAAGGCCGCCGCCAGCCGCGCCGGATCGATCGTGGCGGTCACGTGCGCGGTTTCGGCCGGCTCGTCGACGGTCAGTTCCTTCACCTGATCGGCCGTGTCCAGCAGCCCTTCGTTGTGCAGGAAGCCGACGACCAGTTCGGCGGGGTGCGAAAAATCGGTCATCAGCGTGATCAGCTCGCGGTCGTTGAGGACCAGTCGCAGCGGCCGCTCGCGCACGACGTCCACCGGCTCGGCCGCGCCGTGCGAGCCGTGACAAACGATAACCTGGCGGGTGATCGATGAGGTCATGGTTTTACCGCTTCGTTTCAGAGTTCGCGCGCGCCCTTTTCCCGGCATTGCGGGCAGATGCCGTACAGTTCGAGCCGATGCCCGACGAGCTTGTAGCCGTAGTGCCGCGCCACATCCATCTGCAGCAGTTCGATGCCGCGCTCCTCGAATTCGATGTGCGCGTTGCAGCGCATGCAGTACAGATGGTCGTGGTGCCCGCGCCCGTAGATGTACTCGTAGGCGCTTTCCTCGCCAGGGTTGGATTCGGCCACGCGGATCATCCGGCTTTCGATCAATAGAGGAATGGTGCGGTAGACCGTCGCCCGGCTGGCCGCCGAACCTTTGGCCTTCAGGTCGGCCACCAGGTCCTCGATGCGGAAATGCTTCTTGGTTTTCGACAGCGCGCGCACGATCTCGTCGCGCTCCTGCGTGCAGCGCATGTTCTTGCTGCGCAGATGTTCCCGAAACAGCTCGACCGGATCTCGCATGATGTTCCCCCACTGGACGCGAGGGTGAAGTTTAAGGTTCTTTGCCCCGTGCGGTCAAGGCTAGTTGAGACACAATCCAAATTGCCTCGGCCCTTGACGATCGACGCAGTGCGGCAATACCCTGTTGCAGTCTGATCAGGAAGCGGCGGTTGTTTTCACTGCCGGAGAGGAGCCCCATGCACATCGCGCCCGGACAGGCTTCCGAGAAGTTCCTTCGCGCCGTTACCAAAATCGTCGGCAGCGACCATATCTCCCTCGCCGATCTGGACCGGCTGTCCTACAGCCGCGATTTGAATCCCGTTTCGAATCTGTCGACCAACGAAGGTCGTTTCGGACCGATGCCCGACGCGGTGGTCTGGCCGGCCGATACGCAGCAGGTCGTGCAGATCGTCAAGCTCGCCGCCGAGCACCGCACGCCGATCATCGCCTTCGGTGCGGGCAGCGGCGTCTGCGGCGGCACGGTGCCCTTGCGTGGCGGAATCATTCTGGATCTCAAGCGGCTGAACCAAATCATCAAGCTCGACGAGGATTCGCTGGCGGTCACCGCCGGGGCGGGGATCATCGGTCAGCACCTGGAAATGGAACTCAACCGCAAGGGATACACCATGGGGCACTTCCCCAGTTCGGTGTACAGCTCGACCCTCGGCGGTTATTTGGCCGCGCGCAGCGCCGGTCAGCTTTCGGCGAAATACGGCAAGATCGAGGACATGATCCTCGGTCTCGAAGCGGTGCTGGGCACGGGCGAGATTCTGCGCACGCCGGCGACGCCGCGCGCCTCGCTGGGTCCGGACTGGAACCAGGTGCTCATCGGTTCGGAAGGCACGCTGGCGATCATCACCGAGGCGACCTGCCGCATCCGGCCTTACCCGGCCGAACGCCGTTTTTCCTCGTTCGTCTTCCCCGGTCCGACCGAAGGCACCGAGGCGATCCGGCAGATCATGCGCCACGAACTGCGCCCGGCGGCGATCCGCCTCTACGACGAACTGGACACCGTGCTGGTCGGCACCAGTTCGAAAAACGAGGAAAGCTCGGAGAGCTTCTGGAACGCGATTCCCATCAGCCAGTTCGGCAACTTCGTCAAGAGCGTCGCGCCGGGGCTGATCCGCCGCACCGAGCGCTTCTTCGGCAAACGCGCCGACCTGATCAACCTGCTGGAACGCTTCGCCACCAAAGGCTGCCTGCTGGTGATGACCTTCGAGGGCGAATCGGACCTGGTCGCCGACGAGGAGACGCTGGCCACCGAGCTGTGCGAGAAACTCGGCGGCGTCAACCACGGGCCGGAGGCGGCGCTGCGTTGGTGGAACAACCGCTATCACGTCAGCTACAAGCAGTCGAAGGTCTTCTACCACGGGGCGATCGTCGACACGATCGAGATGGCCACAACCTGGGACAAACTCGTGCCGCTCTATGAGGAAGTGCGCAAGGCCGTACGCGACATGGCTTTCATTATGGCCCACTTCAGCCACGCGTACCTCGACGGCGCGTCGGTGTACTTCACCTTCGTCACCGCCGCGCCCACCGTGGAAAAGGCCGAGCAGGCGCACCGCGCGGTGTGGGACGCGGCCGCCACGGCCTGCCAGCGCGTCGGAGCGGCGGTCAGCCACCACCACGGCATCGGCTACACCAAGGCGCGCTTCATGAACGAGGAACACGGTCAGATGATGCGCGTGTACGAGGCGCTCAAACGGGAAATGGACCCCGCCGGGATACTCAACCCCGGCAAGATGGGGCTGTAGGAGCTACGGCATGACGCGGAAAGCGACGCGAAAAACGACCAACGTCGAATTGCTCAACCAGTTGCGCGACGTGCTGGGCGGCCGGCGGGTGAGCCGCGGGGAAACCGACCGCATCAACTACGGCCGCGACTTGTGGCCGCGCAGTCTGCTGGAAGTGCGCAAGGGCCAGGTGCCCCATCAGCCGGAGATGATCGTCTGGCCCGAAACGACCGAGGAGGTCAGCCGCGTGCTGCGCATCTGCAACGAGATGCGCGTGCCCGTCGTGCCCTTCGGCGCGGGCAGCGGTCTGTGCGGCGCGGCGCAGCCGATGTGCGGCGGCGTGGTGCTCGACACCAAACGCATGGCGCGCATCGAGCGCATCGTGCCCGAAACGCAGATGGTCGTCTGACAGACGGGGATCATCGGGGCGCATCTGGAAACCGAACTCAACCGCCACGGGCTGACCATGGGCCACTTCCCCGGCTCGTTCGGCACTTCGACCCTCGGCGGCTACCTGGCCACGCGCAGCGCGGGCATGGCCGCCACCGGCTACGGCAAGATCGAAGACATGCTCATCAGCATGCAGGTCGTGCTCGCCGACGGCTCGGTGACCCGCACGCGCACCGCGCCGCGCCGGGCGACCGGTCCGGACTTCAACCATCTGTTCCTCGGCTCGGAGGGTTCGCTGGGCGTGATCACCAGCGCCACCATGCGCGCGCACATGCTGCCCGAGGCCCGCGTCTTTCGCGCGCTGTCGTTCAAGAAAATGGACGCCGGTCTCAAGGCCGTACGGCAGATGCTGCGCCGGGGCCTGCGTCCGGTGATCGCGCGGCTCAGCGACGAGGCCGACACCTCGACCACGCTGCACGCGCTGGGCGTCGAAGCGAAAGATTGCGTGCTGCTGCTGGTCTTCGAAGGCCGCGCGGCGCGCATCGATCTGGAAATGCAAAAAGCGCTGGCGATCACCCGCGAACTGGGCGGGCGCGATTTCGGCGAAGCGACCGCGCAGCGGTGGTACGGGCGCCGCAACGCCGAGCAGTACCGGCAAAGTCCGCTGATGGCCGACGAGAAGCTGCTGCTGGACACGGTCGAGGTTTCGACCGTCTGGTCCAACGCGACGCATTTGTATACGGCGATGCGCAAGGCGCTCAGCAAAAAGGTTTCGGTGTTGGGCGCCATGCCGCACGCTTACGCCGAAGGTTGCTCGCTGGCCTTCACCATCATCGACCGGGCCGATCGCGCCGACGATCTGGCCGCCTACGACGCCGTCTGGAAGCTCGCGCTGGATACCGCCGCGCAGGCCGGCGGCGCCATTAGCCATGCCTACGGCATCGGCCGGCTCAAGTTCGACCGGCTGGCGCAGCACAATCCCGCCGCGGTCGAGCTGCTGCGCGGCATGAAGCGCCGGCTGGATCCCAACGACATTCTCAATCCCGGAAAACTGGCCCCGTGCACGGAGGGCGCATGCTGAAAAAGTTCCACAAAGAAATCGAATACTGCACTTACTGTCCGAAGCTCTGCCGCTTCGCCTGTCCGGTGGCCAACGCGACCGGCAACGAAACGCAAACCCCCTGGGGCCGCATGACGCTGCTGCACCTGGTCGGCGAGGGCGCGCTGAACTGGAACCGCGAAGTGTCGCTGTCGACCTACCGCTGCACGACCTGCATGCTGTGCCGCGAGTATTGCGACCACGAAATCGAAGTGCCCGCCGTGATGCTCGCCGCGCGCGAAAAGGCCGTGGCCGACCGCATGCAACCGCAGGAATCGGCCGAGTTCGAGCGCTTCTTCTCCGAACGCCAGAACCCGATGGGCGACGATCTGGCGGCGCGGCTGCGCACGCTGCTGCCGTCCTCGCTGTTCAACCCCGACGCCCAGGTCGTGTACTTCCCCGGCTGCGTGATGATCTACAATTATCCGCAGACGATCAAAAACACCTTCCGCGTGCTCGAGGCGATGGACATCAACTACGTCGCCTGCTACGACGCCGAAGTGCCCTGCTGCGGCGTACCGCTGCACGACCAGGGCTACGTGGAAGCGTTCACCAAAAACGCGCAGGAGCTGGGGCGCAAGCTGAGCAAGGCCAAGGTGATCATCACCGGTTGCCCGAGCTGCGCTTACACGCTCAAGGTGCAATTGCCGCAGGTCGGCGTGCAGCTCACCGACCGCATCTACCACATGACCGAGTTCCTCGCGCCGCTGGTCGCCGAAGGCAAGCTGCCGATCCGCCGCCCCTACACCAAGCGGTTGATCTACCACGATCCGTGCTACCTGGGCCGCTACCTGCACGTGTTCGACCAGCCGCGGCAACTGCTCAACGAAGTGTGCCGCGAGCCGATCGAGGAATTCAGTTGGCACCGCCAGAAGTCCTATTGCTGCGGCGGCGGCGGGGGCATCCCGGTCACCAACCCGGTGATGGCCCGCGACATCGCGCAAAAACGTTTGGCCGAAGTGCACGAGGGCGAAAAGAAGAGCCTGGTCACCGCTTGTCCGTCGTGCATGCGCGCCTTCGAGAAGGCGGACGATTCGGTCGAGGTGCTCGACGTGGTCGACGTGCTGGCGCGCTGCATCTGATCGCGCTAGACTACGCGCGATGATCAAACTGGAAAACGTCTACAAATCCTTTCGCGGGCAGCGGGTGCTCGACGGGGTGAGTCTGGAAATCCCGACCGGCAAGATCACCGTGCTGCTGGGCCGTTCCGGCGGCGGAAAATCGGTGACGCTCAAGCACATCATCGGGCTGGTCCGACCCGACTCGGGACGCATCCTGGTCGACGGCGAGGACATCACCACGCTCGACGACCGCGAAATGAACCGCGTGCGGCGCAACTTCGGCGTGCTCTTTCAGGACGGCGCGCTGTTCGATTCGATGAACATCTTCGAGAACATCGCCTTCCCGCTGATCGAACACACCAAGCTCAAGCATGAAGAGATCCGCACCACGGTCGCCGAGGCGCTCGCCGCGGTCGGCCTGGCCAACATCGAGGACAAGCTGCCCTCCGAGCTGTCGGGCGGCATGCGCAAACGCGTGGGCCTGGCGCGCGCGATCGTGCTCAAGCCGCAGACCGTTTTTTACGACGAGCCGACCTCCGGTCTGGACCCGCTGATGACCGACTCGATCAACCAGCTCATCGTCGACACGCAGAAAAAATTCAACCTGACCAACTTCATCATCAGCCACGACGTCGAGGCCGCGCTGCGCATCGCCGACAAAATCGCCGTGCTCTACGAGGGCAAGATCCTCGAAGAGGGCCCGCCCGCCGAAATCAAGTTCTCGGAAAATCCCTTCGTCCGCGCCTTTATCGAAGGCCGCCAGGGCGACTACGAAGTGCTGTAAGACCCGCCGCGCGGTTGCATCTCACTTTTATTGCCGTAGAATAATCGCAGGGAAATGGATTTTTCCAGCGGGGAGAGAAATGCGATGTCCCACGGGGAGGCAACCGGCAATCAAGTCGATCAAGCCGGCGGCGGCCGCGTCGCCCTGCTCAAGTATGCGGCAATCATCTTGCTCGTCATCGGGCCACTGAGCGGCATTCCGTTTTTTCTGGGCGATCCGCTGACCGCCACGCGCGGCGCACTGCGAGTTTTGTATGCCTTGCTCGTGCTCTTCGACATCGTCGTCGGGATTATGAGCATTTTCATTCTGGTGCGGCTAGCCTCCGCGCCCGATTTTGAGCGTTGGAAAAAACTGTGCCGTTGGGCCTCTATCGTATCCACTGGTTATATGGTCGGATTGATCGGCAATGTGCTCATCACCGGGTCTTTTTGGCTTCCGAGCTACCTTGTTAAAATCTGCATTTATTTTCTTTTTGCTTGCCTGATCGCCAAAGCAATCGTCCTGGCCCTGAAACAAAACGACGAACGATTTTCCTTTCGCCAATCCTTCGCCCCGTTGCTGATGAAATATTCGGCCAATGTCGGATTCGGAGTAATCATCGGCTTCTCGGTTGGTCTATTGCGTCTATTTATCTTGGGAAAGATCCCGCTTGATGCCGGCGCTTTTCATATGGTCGGATGGTCCAGGGCGTTGCTCGCATGGCTGATCGGCATTGTGGCGGTCATTCTGATTGGGTTGCTGATGACCGGCATATCCAGAGCCGTCAATATGGCGTTTGTTGACGCGCACGGCCTGATCGGCCAAACTTTTATCGACCGCGACGTCACCCTCGCCTGGGCCGACATGGGAACGCCGCGGCACAAGCGCTTTTTGCAGCACGATTACCTGCTGGTTCCCGCCGCGTCCGGGCGGTCGACGATCTGGCTGCAAGCGCCGATCCACCAATCCGAGGATTTCCGCGCCGCCGTGCGCCAGTACGCGCCGGCCGGGCATGCGTTGGCCAAAACCATCGAGGGAGAGTGACGATCCATGGAACTGACACAAAACGACAACGCAACGAACAACGCCGAGCCCGGCGCACTCAAGGAAGCCTTCCACCTGACCGCCGCGGCGCTGCGCGTTTTGCTGCCCCGGCTCGGCTTTTTCCTCAAGACGGCGCTGCTGATTTTCGTGCCGCTTGAGCTGCTTGTCTATTTAGCGAACACGTGGATTCCCGACTCGACCGGCGGAGCAATCTTCGCGGAGACAATCGACATGCTTTGCCTGATCGTCGGCGAAGCGGTGTACTTGCCGGCTTGTCTGTACGCCTACGTGAAAACGAAGGACAACCATAGCGCGCCCTCTCTCCTCCCGACGTTTCGGTTTGCACTGAGCCGCTTTCCCCGCTTGTTCCTTTTCGCCGTGGCCTACACGTTGCTGACCATGGTCGGGTTTGTGCTGCTGATCGTTCCCGGCGTGTACTGGTCGGTGCGCTACGGCTTCGGCGCAGTGATCGCCTCCGCCCGGTCCGGATCCTTGGCGGACACTTTCGCGCAAAGCAAAGCGCTGACCCAAGGCCGGTTTTGGCGCGTGCTGGCCGTAGCATTTATCCCTATTTGTTGTTCATTCATCCTCACCATCGTTGTCTGGAGTCTTTTTTATTTATTATTAACCCTGACGCTTTGGCTCCCGTTTTATACAATTGGCTATCTTTTCGTTTCCGGCCTGTTCCTGCCTATCCCCTTCCTCGCGTTGGTGTTGTTGTACGAACGGTTAACCGGCGAGCCGATCGACCTCGCTTCCTGACCCCCGCGCAACTTTTTTGCCGCCGGCGCGGTCGATCATACTGGCCCGCGCACGGGGCGCGTGCTACCATACCGGCACCACATTAAGGAGAAAACGATGTTCCAGGGAATCTACGTCGCTCTGCCCACGCCCTTCACCGGCTCGGGCGGCGTCGACGAAGCGGCGTTCACCGCGCAGGTCGAGCGGCTGCTGGCCGCGGGCGTGCACGGTTTGGTGCCCACCGGCACCACCGGCGAGAGTCCGACGCTGACCAACGACGAGAAAAAACTGCTGTGGAAAATCTGCGTCAAACTGGCCGACGGCCGGGCGCAGGTCGTGGTCGGCGCGGGCACCTACGACACCGCCGCCAGCGTCGCGGCGACGCGCATGGCCGCCGATGTCGGCGCCGACGGCGTGCTGGCCGTGGTTCCCTACTACAACAAGCCGATGCAGCACGGCCTGGTCGCGCACTTCGGTTCGATCGCGCAGATCGGCGTGCCGGTGATGATCTACAACATCCCCGGCCGCACCGCGCGCAACATGGAGACGGCGGCGATTCTCGCGGCGGCGGAACATCCGACGATCAAGGCGGTCAAGGAAGCCTCGGGCGGCGTGGCCGTGACCGAGGAGCTCAAACGCGCAAAGCCGCAACTGAACGTGCTTTCCGGCGACGACGCGCTGCTGCTGCCCTCGCTGGCCGTGGGCGGCGACGGCGTGGTCAGCGTCGCGGCGAACGTCGATCCGGCGCGGATGATCGCGCTGTGGGAAGCGTGGCAGGCCGGCGACACGCGCCGCGCTTTGGCCATCAACCAGGATCTCGCGCCGCTGTATGGCGCGCTGTTTGCCGAAACCAATCCCATTCCGGTCAAGGCGGCGTTGATGCTGCAAGGGCACGGCACGACCGAAATGCGCCTGCCGATGACCAGCGCGGTCGACGCCACCGTGGTGAAGCTGCGCGCGGTCATGGACCGGCTGGGCCTGTTGAAGGGGTAAGTGATGACGAACTTGCGCGTGGTGATCCCCGGGGCGATGGGGCGAATCGGGCAGGCGATGATTCGCTACGTGGACAGCCACGAGGGCGTCGAGCTCTACGGCGCGACCGAGCGGCCGGATCATCCGGACATCGCCAAGGACGTCGGCGGGCTCCTGCTCGGGCGCAACATCGACATCAAGCTGGAAAACGATCTGCGCAACGCGATCATCGCGGCGAACGCGATCATCGATTTCACGCGCCCCGAGGCGTCGGTATGGCACGCCGAGATCGCCGCGCGTTACAAAATCCCCATCGTCATCGGCACGACCGGCTGCAGCAAAGGACAACTGGAGACACTGCGCTCCTTCAGCGACGAGGTGCCCATGGTGCTCGCGCCGAACATGGCGGTCGGCGTCAATTTGCTGTTCTATCTGGCGCAGCGCGTGGCCGCGACGCTCGGCGAGGATTACGACGTGGAGATCGTCGAAAAACATCACCGCAAAAAGGTCGATGCGCCGTCGGGCACGGCGTTGCGGCTGGCCGAGGCCATCGCGCGCGAGTGGGGCCGCGAGCGCCCCGAAGAATTTTTCGATCACGGCCGCCACGGCCACGCGCACGACGAACGCGACTACGGCCGCATCGGGCTGCACGCGGTGCGCGGCGGCGACATCGTCGGCGACCACGACCTGCACTTCATCGGCGACGGCGAAATGATCACCCTCTCGCATCGCGCCACCACCCGCGAGAACTTCGTCAAAGGCGCGATCAAAGCGGCCTTCTGGCTGCAAAACCGCGAACCGGGCCAGTACGACATGGCCGACGTATTGGGGCTTAAATGAAAATCGTCCGTTACGAAACGGCCAACTCGGTGCGCATCGGCCGCCTGGAAGGCGACAAAATCCGCGACATGGGCGCGGACCTTTTTTCGCACGTGCAGGTTTTCGGGCAGGTGCACAGCGTCGACAAGGTGCGGCTGCTCGCGCCGGTGATTCCGGGCAAGATCGTGGGCATCGGCCTCAACTACCGCGACCACGCGCTGGAGATGGGCCGCGACGCGCCGTCCTGGCCCGATATTTTTCTGAAACCCTCGACGGCGGTGATCGGCCCGGAGGACGTGATCGAGCTGCCCGCCGCCTCCAAGCGCGTCGAGATCGAAGCCGAGCTGGCCGTGGTCATCGGCCATCCGCTGCGCGACGCGTCGGTGGAAGAGGCGGCGACGGCGATCCTCGGCTATACGATCATCAACGACGTCACCGCGCGCGACCTGCAGCGCAACGACCGCACCTGGACGCGCGGCAAGGGCCACGACACCTTCGCGCCGCTGGGCCCGTGCATCGTCACCGACCTGGACACGGCGGACCTGCTCGTCGAGGCCTACGTCAACAAGGAACGCGTGCAATACGCGCGCACCAGCATGATGATCCACAGCGTACCCGAGCTGCTTTCGTACGTCTCGTCGGTCATGACGCTGCTGCCCGGCGACGTGGTCGCGACCGGCACCCCCGCGGGCGTCTCGGCGATCAAGCCCGGCGACCTGGTCGAATTGGTCATCGAAGGCATCGGCCGCCTGCGCAACACCGTCGACGAGCGTCGGCGCCCCGACCAGACCGCATAAACGTAAAGGTCATTCCCGCACACCGGGCAACCACGGGGTTGTCCCTACCGGTAGGGGCAGGTCCCCGTGCCTGCCCAGAGAAAAAACATACCAAGGATATTGATATAAAAAAGGACCGCCCGAAACGAGCGGCCCTTGCGTGAAAATTCTTGCCTTCTCAGAAGCCCATCGCCTGACGGAACGCGGCCTGTTCGGCGGCGAACAACTGCTGATCGGCGGCGCTGTGATACTTCTGCAGGTGTTGCTTCCAGGTCTTGCCGTGCAGCAGCATGTTCTGGTGCAGCGTCGGCAGCGCGACGCTCGTGGCCTTGTTGACCACCGCTTTGACCGCGCCCAGGTTGCCGCCGGGATTGGAGTCGACGTAGTACTCGACGTAGGCCAGCAGCGCGTCATCCGGTTTGGTGCGCAGGTTTTCCGGCACCGGCTGGATGTGCCAGCAGCCGTCGTTGTAGGGCATCTGCACCGCTTCCTCGTAGAACTTGTCGAGTTCCTTGTTGCGATGATCGGCGCAGTACATCTGATCGGCGGCGGTCCAGGCCGATTCCCACGGGAAGCCGTTGCGGTCGCCGAAGCGGTTGAGCGAGAACTTGCGCGGCGCGACGAAGGGCATGACCATCAACTGGTACATGTACTGCTTGCCGTTCACCGAGCACGAGGCGGTGTCGAAGGTGTAGGGCATGAAGGTGCGGCGCTTGTTGGTCAGCGAGCCGGTGTTCGGATACGCCGCGTCGACCAGCGGGAAATGCTTGATGTCGCGCACGATCCACCAGACGGTCACCGGATCGTAAGGCAGAATCACCCGCATGTAGCCGGCTTTGAGCTCCGGGTTGGTCGGGCTGTCCAGCAGCAGGCAGACGGGCTTTTGCGCCTTCAGGTCGGCCGTCTGCCCGGCGGACAGGTTGATCTTCGGGATCTTGATTTTCATCGCCTTGCCCGACTTGAACGTGTAGTCGGTCACCTTGGTGGGGATCTGGGCCAGAACCACGGTCGCCGCCAGCACGACAACCAGCAAAATCAACAATGCGGCGCGCTTCATGTTTACTCCTTGATTAAAAAATCCTTCGCCGTCAGCGGCGTGCAGGTACTTTAAAGGAATGCGGACGATGGTTCAACCGCCCTTACTCCGGCCGGTTGGTGAGGTAGTAGAGGGAGTCGCCGTCGCCCATGTCGGTCAACTCGGCGTAGCTGAGATGAAAAAAGCCGTCGGCGTCGATAAACAGGTCGACGGGATTGGAGGGAAGATTCAGACACTCGCTTTCCCAGGTGGAATTGCTTTTCGCATAGTGCCAAACCTGCCGCTCGGACTCGGTGGTGTCGGACAGCAAAATGTGTGGCTTGCCCGCCGGATCGAGGGCGGCGTTCAGCAGGTAGCTTCGATCCCGCACCAGGGATGACTCCCATGTTCCACCGACATTCGAGGCGTATTTGGTTTGGAAAATATAATGATTCTGCTCTTCCGGATCGTCCCAGAAATGTACGCGATAAACCAAATGGGCGAATCCGTCTTCATCGAGTTCCAATAGCAAATCGGAAAATTCATAAGGAATGAATCCGGGATCCGCTTCATTGTCATCCAACTCGTCGATCGTTTCAAACAGCCATTCATCCGCTGTTTTCACCGCATACATGAGCTTGCCGCAATCCGCGGTCGGTAGATCGACGTCGCAAGGAGTTCGATAAACAACGTGGATAACATCGTTCTTGTCGATGGCCATGGTCGGCTCGGCGCCGGTGGCGATTCGTTCACTGTCCCATCCGTCGCCGTTCCACGCCGCCAGAAAAACGGATTCCAGATACTCGTCGCCGACAAATCCTCGGTTTTCATAAACGAAAAATGGTTCGTCGGCGGCATTGAGCGCCAAGCCGCAGCCTTCAAACAATGTTGTCAAATCTTCTTCGACAAGTTGTATTTCCCATGCACCGCTTTTATTGGTCGCATAAAGCAAGTCGTAGTTGATCGTTTCGGGTGAAAACGCATAAAAAGCGACGTGGCCGTAGCCTGTCGAATCCATTGTGAAATGCAGATCCCAGTTAGCCTCGGTCGTGTCCAATTGTTCGATATTCCATGCGGCTTCGTTCTTTTCGGCGACCGCCGGGATCGCGTCATGATTATTATCTCGATAATATACTATAACAGGCTCGAAAGACGGAGAGAAAAGAAGGTTGTTGTGCCTTCCGGCATGGTTGTCATCCACCAATTCCATGCGCCAACCTTCGGGGGGTGTGAGGTCGTCGTCATCGTCGTCGGCTGAATCGTCGTCATCAAGGGTAAAGTCGCCGTCGTGCGAATCGTCGTTGTCATCATCGTCGTCGCCGCAGGCGACGAGAGAGAACATCATTATCAAAAAGAGAAAAAACAGGCGCGTCCGTAACAACATCATCCTCTCCATAGATTGCGGCCTCACTCCGGCCGATTGGTGAGGTAGTAGAGAAAATTCGTTTCAAGATATGCATTCGCATAGCTCAGATGCACATAATTATCCGAATCAATCGCTATGAATGAAATTCCAAAGGGAATTCCCATTGGAGTGTCCGACCATTCATCGCCGTCGAAATGCAACAAATGAAAATTGCGGTCTTCATCATATATTAAGATATTTGGATTCGCGTCATGATCCAGAACAAAAGATGAAAAGCCCTTGTCGGGAAATTCTTTTGTTTTCCATTCTCCGCTTTTGTTGGTTGCATATTTACTGACAATTTTACTTAGATCATGCCCGCCATCATAGGAAATCGTATAGACAAGATGTGTGTTTCCGTCGGCATCGCTATCAATTATGACATCCCAAATGCTAGTCGCTTGATAAGTGCCTATTGAAGCGAAGCGAAGATCTTCGAGCTGTTCCCACTCCCATTCTCCTTTCGCGTTATGGACATGAAATAACTTTCCTCTCTTGTCGATTTCCTCGCTGGTTCCCTCGTCATCGTCGTCGAAATCGCCGGAAACATAAAAAGCAAAATGCATGTTGTCGTTGCCGTCAATCGAAATGAACGCCTCCTCGGTGTCTACCGGAAACAACGTCTGCCAGCCCGACTTCGTCCAATCATAAATAAGAATTTCGTCCGGTGTGCCGATAATGATGTGCGGCGTCGCTTGTGAATCCAAAGCCATACTGAAATTCCATAACCATCCATCGGATGCTATCGGCGGCAACTCCTCGTATCGGAAATCACCTTCGCTGTTATTCCCATAATACAAGATATAGTCGGAAGGATACGGCGAGTTCGAATCGTGGAGGCCCCGGACAAAGTGAATCACATCGTTTGCGTCGATAACCAACGACGTATCACCGTCGCATTCTTCATGCAAAAGCGTTTCGCTTCGCCAGGACGAACGCCTGCTTGCCAACTCAAGATGATAAGGAAAGAACCGATCCTTTTTTGTGTTTTTATTATAATATAGTATAACCGGCTCGTCGGCCGCTCTCAGGGCTATTTTGTTTTCGATATAATATCGCTGGTCGGCTTCATCCACCAACTCCATGCGCCAACCTTCCGGCGGGGAGAAGCTCTCGTTCTCGCTATCGTTGTCGTCGTCATCGTCATCGCCGCACGCGACGAAGAAAAGCGCCACCATCAAAAGCGAGCAAAAGAAAAGGCGGTGAAGCACGGCGTACCCTCCATAGGCAATTGCCGGAAAATTATAAAATATCAGATAACAACAAACAAGCGCCGGCTGAGACTTTAGGCGCCGGGCTTATCCGCCCAGGCGCTCGCCGTAGAGGCGTTGGTAGAAATCGCGGTAGGCGCCGGATTTGATCTCCTTCCACCACTGGCGATGGGCGAGGTACCACTGCACGGTCTGCGCGATGCCGTCGGCGAAATCGACCTGCGGCGTCCAGCCCAGTTCGCGGCGGATCTTTTCGGCTTCGATCGCGTAGCGGCGGTCGTGCCCCGGGCGGTCGGTGACGAAGGTGATCAGGCTTTCGGGCTTGCCCAGCGCCCGCAGGATCAGCCGGGTGATCTCCAGATTCGTACGCTCGTTGTTGCCGCCGATGTTGTAGACCTCGCCGGGCGCGCCGCGCTCGAGCACGGTCAGCAGCGCGTGCACGTGATCGGAAACGTGCAGCCAGTCGCGCACGTTGCCGCCGTCGCCGTACAGCGGCAGCGACTGGTCGGCGTGGGCGTTGCTGATGAACAGCGGAATCAGCTTCTCCGGAAACTGGTACGGTCCGTAGTTGTTCGAGCACCGCGTGACGATCGCCGGCAAGCCGAAGGTGCGGTGATAGGCCAGGCACAGCAGGTCGGCCGACGCCTTGCTCGCCGAGTAGGGGCTCGACGGGTCCAGCGGCGTGGTTTCGGTGAAAAAGCCGGTCGGGCCCAGCGAGCCGTACACCTCGTCGGTGCTGACCATGACGAACCGCGCGACGTTGTGTTTGCGCGCCGCGTCCAGCAGCGTTTGCGTGCCCACGACGTTGGTCGTGATGAACACCGCCGGGCCTTCGATCGAGCGGTCGACGTGACTTTCCGCCGCCATGTGCACCACCGCGTCGCAGCCGGCCATCGCGCGATCGACCGCGGCGGGGTCGGTGATGTCGCCTTTAATGAAGGTATAGCGCGCGTGCCCGTCCAGGTCGGCCAGGTTGGCCAGGTTGCCCGCGTAGGTCAGCGCGTCGAGGTTGACGATCTCCAGGTCGGGGCGCTCGGCCAGCGTGAGCCGCACGAAGTTCGAGCCGATGAAGCCGCAGCCCCCGGTGAGCAGAATGCGCATCGATCAGTCTCCGGTATGCTTTTTCACCAACGCGGTCATTTCCGACAGGTCGAAGGGCTTTTTCAGATAATCGACCGCGCCCAGGTCCTGCGCGCGTTTGCGCTCGCCGGAGAATTGAATGGTCGTGTAGGCGGTCATGAAGATAACGGGGATGTTGGCGGTCGCCGCCTCGGCGCGCAGGGTTTCCAGCACCTCCCAACCGTCCATGCGCGGCAGCATGATGTCGCACAAGATGAGATCGGGAATTTCGGCGCGGGCCAGTTCGACGCCGGATTCGCCGTCCATGGCCACCAGCACGGTGTACCCTTCGTGCTTGAGTTTGACCCGGACGATGTCGGCGTTTTCCTCGACGTCGTCGATCACCAGAACTTTCTTCTTCTCGTTATCGCTCACCGGCCCACTCCCCGAAATCTAGGCGTCCCCGCGCCAGTCGTCGCCGCCGGCGAAGGACTCCAAACGTTTGATCAATTGCGCGCGATTGATCGGTTTGAGCATGTAATCGGCCACGCCCATGCTGTAGCCGCGGGCGCGGTCGTCGATAATCGAAACGATGATGACCGGAATATCCGACGTTTGCGGATCTGATTTGAGTTCCTTGAGCACGGACCAGCCGTCGCGATAGGGCATCATGATGTCCAAGGTCACCGCGAAGGGATTGGTTTCGCGCACGCAATCGACGGCGCGTTCCGAATCGGTGCAGCGGATCACCTCGAAGCCGGCCGGTTCCAGGCTGGCGGCGAGCAGCTCGAGCACCTCGGCGTCGTCGTCGATGGCCAGCACGGTGCGTTTGCCGCCGGGCGCCGCTTCGTCGGCCTTGCGTTGACGCGGCGAGGCTTCCTTCGTCGCCGCGACCACCGGAATCGAAAAACGGAACGTGCTGCCTTTGCCCAATTCGCTGGATACGTCGATCGTACCGTTGAGCAGGTTGACCAGTTTCTTGCACAGCGCCAGGCCCAGGCCCGCGCCGCCCACCGTGCGCGTGGTCGAGCCGTCGATCTGCCGGAACTGATCGAAGATGCTGCGCAGCTTGGCCGCCTCGATGCCCGGCCCGGAGTCGATTACCTCGAACCAGACGTTGGCTTGTTTGTCGTCGGCGTACACGCGCACGGTCACGCCGCCCTCGTGGGTGAACTTGAGCGCGTTGGACAGCAGATTGTACAGCGCTTGCTGCACCTTGCCCCGGTCGGCCTCGACCGTCGGCAGTTCGGAGGCGATGTCGGCCCGCAACTCCAAATGGCTGCGCGCGAACAGCGGCTGCACCGATTCCAGCGACGCGCGCACCATTTCGCCGGGATCGAATTTTTCCAGCGTGAGCGACATGCGCCCGGCCTCGATCTTGGACAGGTCGAGGATGTCGTTGATCAAGCGCAGCAGCGATTCGGCGTTGCGGCGCACCTTGGCCAGACTCTCCAACTGCTGCTTTTGCATTTCGCCGTAGATGCCGTCGAGCATCAGGTCGGTGTAACCGAGAATCGCGTTGAGCGGCGTGCGCAGCTCGTGGCTGACGTTGGCCAGAAATTCGCTCTTGAGCCGGTTGGCCTCCTGAATCTGCGCGGCGCTGCTGCGCAGCTCGACGTTGGCCATGGTCAGTTCGGCGGTGCGTTCGGCGACGCGCCGTTCCAGGTCGATGTTGTCGCTTTCCAAATTTTCCTGCGCCTCTTCCAACTGCGAGGCCATGGCGTTGAACTCGCCGGCCAGCAAGCCGAATTCGTCGGAGCGGTCGGCGCTCAGACGCACGTCCAGTTCGCCGCGCGCGATGTGCCGGCTGGCGTTCAGCAACGAGCGGATCGGGCTGGAAAACGAACGGCTCAGGTACAACGCGGCGAACGACACCAGCAGGATCGAAATCAGCAGAATGAAGAACATCAACGTGTAGGCATTCTGATGCACGTCGGCGATGTGACTCATCAAATGGTTGGCGGCGTCGGGGTTGGCGACGTTGACCACGTCGTAAACGATCTGGTCAACCAGGTCCTGATAGATGGAGGTGATCAACGCGGCGCCGATGAACAACGGCACCAACGCCAGGCCGGCGACGGCCAGGAAGATCTTGGTAAAAATGCCCAAGCGCAGTCGCACGATCAATCACCTCGCGAGGGGCGAATCAACCGTATATGCGAACGGTCGGTCTGCGCCACCCAAAACGCCGTAAAGGCCGCGATCATATAGATCAGCCGAATCATCAATAACTGCCACCCTGCCCATACGCCGCGCACGTCGGCCAGGCCCGCCAGGGAATACACCAGCAGGCTCCACGTGGCCAGCGTCAGGCCGAAATCGACCCACTCGCCGCGGCGCTTGCGTGCAACCACGTCGCGAATTGTAGCATAGAACACCAAAAAAAGGCAGAGCAGGTAGGGCACGACAAACACCAAGAACGCCGGTCGGGGCAACTCGTGCTCGCTGGCCCAGGGCGTGCAAATCGTCTCCTGAATCCCCAGCCAAAACAACAAGCCCAGGAAAACCACCACGAAAATTCCCGCGAACCAGATCAATCCGCGCGTCCAGGAACTTTCTCCCCAAACGTGCCGGGCGAGAAACGCGGTGCCGGCGACCAGATGAAATCCGGCGAACACCTCGTCGAAATAAAACAACAGACGATCCAGCCACAACAGGCCCGAGAAAAACGCGAGCAGGCGCAGCCCGGCGAGAAACCACAAACCGGACGCCAGCAGCCAGAACCAGGCGTAGGCCAGCCAGGTCGGCGTCGGTTGCGGCTCCTTGCGCAGTTCGCGCACGGTGGACAGCCCGATCACCGCGACGACCCAGCAACAAAACACGTTGTACAAGATCGCATAATTCACGGCCCGCTCTCCTCCACCCCCAAAACACTCAAAATGCAATCGATGAGTTCGCGCTTTTCATAGGGCTTGGCGAAAAAGGCCGCGACGCCGTGCGCGTCGGCCAGTTCCCGCTGCCCCTCGACGCCCAGTGCGACCACCGGGATCGTCGCCGTCTCCTCGTTTTCGCGCAGCCGCCGCAGGATGTTCCAGCCGTCCTCGTGCCGCAATTCGGTGTCCAGCACCAACAGGTGCGGCCGGTATTCGGCGACGTGGGCCATCAGCAGCCGCCCGTCGGAACAGGTGTTCACCTGCATGCCCGCCGCCTGGATGGTCAGGCCGAGAAACTGCGCCGCCGCCTCATCCGAATCGGCCACGAGGATACGCAGCCGGTTGCGCCCCGGATCCAGATAGTACGGGCTTTCGTCGATTTCGGTGAACGCTTCCAGCTCATCGCCGCGCACCGGCAGGGCGATGGTAAAGGCGCTGCCGTGACCGAGCTTGCTGACTACCTCGACGCGCCCGCCCATCAGTTCGGCCATCTTGCGCGTCAGGTACAGGCCCAGGCCGGTGCCGCCCTCGGGCCGGTTGGGGCCGACCCGCGAGTATTCCTCGAACAGCCGCGGCACGTCCTGCTCGGCGATGCCCCGGCCGGTGTCGCGCACCGTGCAGGCGACCTCGCCGGGCGTCGGGCAGTGCAGGCGCACCTTGATGTGTCCGCGGTCGGTGTACTTGATCGCGTTGGTCAGCAGGTTCAGCAGCATCTGTTTGATCTTGGTGCGGTCCGCGACCATGCTCACGGGCACTTCGGCTTCGATTTCGCGCAGCAGGGCGAGGTTCTTCTGCTCGGCCAGCGCGGCGATGGCCGCCAGCGACTCGTCGACGATCTGCCGCAGGTTGACCGATTCCAGCGCCAGTTCGAGCTTGCCGGTTTGCAGGCGCGAGATGTCGAGCATGTCGTTGATCATGTGCAGCAGCGTGTGCGTGTTGACCACGATGCGCTCGCAAGCCGCATGCTGACGCTCGTTGAGCGGCCCGTAGATTTCCGAGGACAGCAGTTCGGCGAAACCGACGATCGCGCTGATCAGCGTGCGCAGCTCGTGGCTGACGTCGGCGATGAACTCGCTTTTGAGCATGCTCTGGCGTTCGAGCTTGCCGGCCAGTTCGGCCAGCTCGGTGTTGGCCGCTTCCAACGCGGCCGTGCGTTCGTCGACCATCGATTCCATGCGCGAGGAAAAACGATGCAGTTGTTCGTACATCTGCTCCAGGTCGCGCAGGTCCTGTTCGAGGTTGGCGACGTTCTCGGTTTCGGATTCGACCTCGGAAGAGAACACGCGCTGCCACCAGGCGCGGGTCGTGTCGATCGTCCAGGTCATGCGATACAGGCAGGCGTGCGAACCGTAGATCACGTCGCCGATGCCGAACGAACCGTCTTCGGCGATCACGCCCTCGTCACGGCGGTCGTGCGGATCGTCGACCGGATGCGAAATCACGTGCCCGAATTTGTCGAGATGATAGACGCGCCCGTCGATCGACGGCAGATCGTCCAGCCCCACGGCGCAACTCAGATCCTCGACCGTCGCCGGCGGCAACTGCCACAGGGTGGGAATGCCCGCCAGCAAGCCGCGCGCGAACGAGCATCCGTAGCGGTTTTGCGGCCGCCCGCTCTTGCGCTTGAGCTCGACGATCGCCGAGGTCTTGCCCAGGTGATGCACGCGCAAAATACGGTTGGGATCGAAGTAATGCACGAGGCTGTCGGCCTTTTGCAACAGCCGCAGCGGGCTGCCCGACAAACGCAGGATGGTGGACAGGAAACCGAAGGCGCGTTGCTGCATGGCGTACAGGCCGACCTCGCGCGCGATTTCGGCGTCGCCGGTCGCCAGTTCCAGGCGTTCCCACAGGGCGAAGAGCGTTTCGTTTTCGACCCACCCCTTGCGATCGAGCAATTCTTCTTGCGAATGGGGCAGATCGCGGCAGAGGTCGTCGATGTCCAGACCGCGATCCTGTGCGAACATCAGGATCACGGCGGTGATGCGACCGCTGACCTCTTCCTGTCGAAGCATTTGTGTCTGTCCCCGTGTTGCCGATCGACCGGCGCCGCCCGCACAGTCGATAGGCGCACCATGGCATAGTCATCCTGGCGGCGTGTCCTTATCTTATCGGCGGATTTTGGCGATCGAACAAGGCAAAACTAGCGAATACTTTCATTTTTTCGCTCGGTCCGGGCGCGGGCGAGCAGCGCGGCGACCAGCACGCCCAACAGGCCGGCCAGCCCGTTCACGGTGATGTCCTTGGTGTCGTAAAAACGGCGCGGCAGCCACCCCTGAATCATCTCGTCGCCCAGCCCGACGTTGAAAGCGATCAACACGGCGAGAATCGCCCGCTCCACGCCGGCGAAGCGATGCCGCAACGCCCGGTGGGCCAGCACACCGACCGCCCCATACTCCAGCAGGTGGATGCGCTCGACCGGCATCTCCGACAACGTGAGCAGCACCAACGCGTACGCGCCGCCCAACGCCGCCAGGGCCAGGTAATCGCGGCCGCGCCGCACGCGGGCCACCGCGACCAGCCAGACGAGCGCCGCGACGGCCAACGCCGCCAGCGCCAGTACGATGCCGCGCGCCATCGCCGCCTCCAGCCCGGCGCGGCTGATCGCATCGAAAATCCGGCGCGCCGCCCCCAGCGTGGAGTACACGACCGCCACCAGCAACGCCAGCAGCAGCCAATCGACGATTTCAGCCTTTTTCAACGACATGCGACATTTCGCCAAAGGTTGATGAGTCGCTTCAGTGTGGCAGAAAAATATTCGCGCGGCCAGTTCGTCCCGAGCCGTCGATTCCCGGCCGCGCCGCATTTTCGAATTGCACCATAGGCGATTATTCGTTAAAATTTTTTAGAGATATCGGTTCCAAGGTTAATTGAACGCGGGCCGACGATTAAAATAATTTTCTTTGCCGGCGGGGGATGCCGGCCACACTCGCCACTTCGCTACGGCAACCGATTGCATGGAGTATTGATTTCGGCTTCCTTTCGCGCCCGCGGCGCTTCGCTTGAACATTGACGGCATACGTGCGGATTCGCTCGTTCTTTTATCTGTGTCGCCGGCATGGAGGCGCGCGGCGACGGCGCATAAAAGGAAGGAAATGCCCGATGCAAAATCAGAATCCAAGAGCCCATGCACAAGCGAATGATAAGATATTGAACTTCATTACGGTCCGTGAGCGGTTGACCGACCGGGGTTTGGTTTACCTGGCCATCATCCTTCCCCTGGCCGTGGCCGTCTCGCTGCTGCGCTTTTATCAGCTCGGATGGCATCCGATTTACCTTTTGCATCTGGCCGCCCTCGTCGTTATCGAACTCGCGGCGATTTTCCGCAAACGCCTGTCCCACCAGTTGCGCGGCGTTCTGGTGCTCGGCCCGTTCCTGGTCGTGGGGATCGTCGGTTTGCGCACCTTCGGCGTGGTCGGCGCCGGACCGTTGTTGTTGGTATTCTTTGCCTTTCTGACCGGCCTGTTTTTCGGCTTGCGTGCCGGATTGATCGCCTGCCTGCTCGACCTGGTTGTCGTACTGACGATCGGAACGCTGGTTCTGCTGGGTCGGTTGCACTTTTCCATGGACCTGGGCGCCTACGCCATGTCGTATGCCGCGTGGATCATCATCATCGCCACGTTTATGCTGATCGTGCCGGTGGTGGTCATGGCCCTGGATACAATCTACACGCATATGGAAACGTTGCTGGAAACACAACAGCTCCAACAGGCCAAACACAAACGGCTGATCGACAACCTCGTCAACACCGTCCTGTTTCGCCGCGAACCGGACGGCTCGCTGAGTTACATCTCCCCCTCGGTGACCGGCATTCTGGGCTATGCGGTCGAGGATTTTTCCGCCGATCTCGACCATCTCCTGACCGACCACCCTCTCAACCTCAATGTGCCGCACTATCTCGAACAATGCGCCGCCGGCGAGCGGCCGCCGTCCTATGAAGTGCAGGTGCGCCACAAAGACGGCGGTACGCGCTGGTTGAGCATCACCGAGGTCCCGGTGTGCGACGAACAAGGCAACGTCACGGCCACCGAGGGCGTCGCGCACGATGTCACCGCACGCAAAACACGCGAGGAACTCACGGCGATCCAACTGGAATTGTCGGAATCGGCAAGCCAAAAAACGGTCGATCAACTGCTGCAACTCCTGTTGGATCGCGCCGAAGAGCTGACCGCCAGCCAGGTGAGTTTCTACCATTTCATCGAACAGGATCAAAACATCGTCCAACCGCAAACCTGGTCGACCAACACGCTGCAAAACATGTGCACCGCCGATCAGCAGAAGCTGCATTTCCCGATCGACCAGGCCGGCGTCTGGGTCGATTGCATCCACGAGGGCGGCCCGGTGGTTCACAACGACTACGCCTCGTTGCCGCACCGCAAGGGAATGCCCGAAGGCCATGCCCCCATCGTGCGGGAATTGCTGGTGCCGGTTGTGCGCGCCAACCGGATCACCGCGATTCTCGGTGTGGGCAACAAGGAAACCGACTACGTTCAGCAGGATGTGTCGACCGTATCCGAGCTGGCCAACATCGCCTGGGACATCGTCTGCCGCAAGCGGGCGGAAATGGCCCAACAAAACAGCGAAGCGCGTTTTCGCACGCTCGTCGAACACGCCGGCGACGCCTTTTACCTGGTCGATCCGGTCACGACCCGCATCCTCGAGGTCAACCGCCAGGCCTGTCAGGATCTGCAATTCAGCCACGACCAACTATTGCGTTTTACCATCCACGACATCGACGCGAACGACGACAACGAATTGATCCGCACCACGCTCGGGCAATTGGAACACAACCACAAGCTGACCATCGAAACCGAACACAAACGCCGTGACGGCACGGTCTTCCCCGTCGAGATCCGCTTGTCGCCGATTCAGCTCAACGGCAAACAACGGGTGATCGCCCTGGCCCGCGACATCAGCGAACGCAAACAAGCCGAAGAGGAAAGGCAACGGTTCGAACTGGTCATCAAACAGGCGGCGGAAATCGTCGTCATCACCGACACGCAAGGCAACATCATTTACGTCAATCCCGCGTTCGAAAAAACGACGGGCTACAGCCTCGCCGAGGCCGTCGGCCGGAATCCGCGCATTCTCAAAAGCGGCAAGATGGACCCGGCGGAATATCGCGTGTTGTGGGAAACGATCCTGAGCGGCCACACCTGGACCGGCCAGCTTACCAACAAGAAAAAAGACGGATCGCTGTACGTCGAGGATGCGTTGATCTCGCCGTTGCGCAACGAGGCGGGCGAGATCGTCAATTTTGTCGCGGTCAAGCGCGACATCACCAACGAGCTCGAACTCAAGGAACAGTTCTTCCAATCGCAAAAAATGGAAGCCATCGGCCAACTGGCCGGCGGCGTGGCCCACGACTTCAACAATTTGCTGCAGGTGATTCTGGGCTACGGCGAACTGGCGTTGGAGGAAAGCAGGGGCCGCAAGGTCGTCAACGAACTCCGGGAGGTCATGAAAGCCTCGGAAAACGCCAAAACACTCGTGCGCCAACTGCTGGCTTTCAGCCGCAAGCAGGTGCTGGACACGATCGACCTCAACCTGGGCGACGTGGTCAACGATCTGGCCAAAATGATCCAGCGGGTGATCGGCGAGAACATCTCCTTCAACATCATGTCCGAATCGGGTCTCAAGCTGATCCACGCCGACCGGGGACAGCTCGAGCAGATCCTGTTGAACCTGTGCGTCAACGCTCGCGACGCCATGCCCGACGGCGGCACGTTGACCATCGAAACGCGCAACACCGAACTGGACGAGGAGTTCTGCCTCGCCAATCCCTGGGCCAGGCCCGGTCGTTACGTGGTGCTCAGCGTCACCGACACCGGTTGCGGCATGGACGAGGAAACGCAGCGCCATATCTTCGAGCCGTTCTTCACCACCAAAAAATTGGGCAAGGGCACCGGCCTGGGCCTTTCGACCGTCTTCGGCATCATCCGCCAACACAACGGCATGATTCACGTGTACAGCGAACCGGGCCACGGTACCACCTTCCGCATCTACCTGCCGATGATCGACGCCCAACAAATCATTGAGCGCCAACACGAAACCACCGCGCCGCACGGCGGCTTCGAGACGATCCTGCTGGCCGACGACGACGCCACCGTGCGCCGCGTCGCCATCGCCATGCTGCAAAGGGCCGGTTACGCGGTGATCGAAGCCGGCGACGGCGAAGAGGCGATCCGCATCCTCAACGAGCGCATCGCCGAAATCGACCTGGCGCTGCTGGATATGGTCATGCCTAAAATCGGCGGTCGCCACGTCTTCGACCACATGCGCAGCAACGGCATGCACATTCCCGTCCTGTTCGCCAGCGGCTACAGCACCGACGCCTTCCACGGCGACTTCAAGGTCGACCAGAACGTCGGGCTTATTCAAAAGCCCTATCTGCGCGATGCTCTGCTGCACAAGGTGCGGGAAATTCTGGACCGGCGACGCCTGCAACAGGCGGCCGACGATACCCAACACTGAGCGCCGGCCGCGCCCCATCGCTTCAGGCATGAATTGACGGTCCCGGCCCGGCGGCTTAGGATGGCGCGCATGCGTCGCCGTCGCGACGCGCGGGTGGGAGAGCCATGAACGACGCCCCGGTCATTTTGATTCACGTGTCGCACCTGACGCGAATCAAGTTCAATCTCTCGGGCATTTACCCGGTCATGCCCTTGGGCATCGCCGCCCTGGGCGCGGTGCTCGAACAGGCCGGCGTACCGGTGCGGCTGATCGACCTGAACCTGCCCGAAAATCGCGGCTTCAATCCGGTGGTCGATCTGCCGCCGCACGTGCGCTTCGTCGGCCTGTCGGCGACGATCTTCTCCGCGCCCGAGGCCGCCGAGTTGGCCGCGCGTCTGCGCGCCGCCCGGCCGGACGTTCCCTTGGCGCTGGGCGGACCGATCAACGTGTTCGCTCATGAAACGCTCGACCGGCGCCTGTCGCCGATCGACGCTTTCGTCTTCGGCGAAGGGGAAAGCATTATCGAACGGCTGGCGCAGGGCGATTTTTCCACGGCGACGCTGCGCGATCTGCCGGGCGTCGGCTATCGCGAGCGCGGCCGTTTCATCGTCAATCGGCCCGCGCCGCCGGTCGATCCGGATTCCCTGCCCTACGCGGCGCGCCATCTGCTGCCCCGCCGCCGTTACACGATGCATCCGCCCTTCGGCCTGTACCCGCCGGTGGCCATCGTCGAAACCGCGCGCGGCTGTCCGTATGCCTGCGCGTTCTGCTCGCTGCCCAAGGTGCACCGCCAACGCTCGATCGATCACCTGCTCGGCGAAATCCGCGAGCTGGTGCGCGTCGACAACATTCATGAAATCCACTTCGTCGACCCGACCTTCACCGTCGATCGCGCGCGGACGCTGGCCCTGTGCGAGGCCCTGACCGCCGAGCCCTATCGGCTGGCCTGGTCCTGTAAAACGCGCGCCGACCTCGTCGATCCCGAGCTGCTGCAGGCCATGCGCCGCGCCGGTTGCTACATGATTTCCTACGGCCTCGAATCGTTCAACGACGAGGCGCTCGACGCGTTGAGCAAAGGCTACGCCGCCCGGACCGCCATCGAAGCCCTGCGCGCCACGACCCGCGCCGGCATCCGCACGCTGGCCTACATGCTGGTGGCCAACCCCGGCGACACGACCGCGTCGATCTTCCGCTCGGTGCGGGTCCTGCGCAACGAAGGCGCCGACTACGCGCTGTTTTCCGGCCTGCTGCCCGATCCGCAGGCGCCGCAAATCCTCGCGGCGTGCGACACCGGCCGCCTGACCCAAAGGGAAATCGAGGAAGTCTACTTCGATCGTCGGCCGCTGGCGGATCACGACAATCTGGCCGGCTTCACCCGCAAGCAGGTGCGGCGCTGGGTCGGCATGTCCTTCGTGCTGTTTTATTTTCACCCGCTGTATTTGCTGCGCCGCATGACCTCCATCCGCTCGCTCCACGAGATCCGCCTGCTGCTTTCCGGCTTCTGGAACCTGCTCAAGGATCTGGGGCGCGGCCTGACCCGCACGGAAAAAACCAAAAGCAAGGACAACATCGCCGATCTGGTCCATTACCCCTGATATCGTCGCCTTTTGCGTATCCTCCGCAACTTATGATTGAAAACACATCGACATCCGAGTACATTGGAAGTTCATGATGCGGGGGCTTGTCGGCTTTCACAGCCGTCGCCTTTGGTAGAAAACCCTTGTGAATAAAGATCGGGTGGTTGCCATGATGGAAGTAAAAGTTGCGTCAAAAGGCATTCGTAAAATTATGTTCGTCCGCCCGCCGGGACGCTTGTGGCCGATCATCAACGAATCGGACAACTTCTTGTTGCCGCTCGGCTTCCCTTGTCTGGCCGCCTATCTGCGCGACCGGATGCCGGAAATCGAAATCAAAATCATCGACTGCCTGCCGCTGCAGATCGGCTGGAAGAGCCTGCGGCGGATCATTCGCGAGTATCAGCCCGACGTCTTCGGCGTCGGCGACATGATCATCTACATGCAGGAAGGCATCCGCGCCTGCCAGATCGCCAAGGAAGAAGTGCCCGGCGTCATCAACGTCGGCGGCGGCCACTTCCACAGCCACATGCCCGAGTATTCGCTTAACCAATACCCGGCGCTCGATTACATCATCCGGTGGGAAGGCGAAGAGGCGTTTTATCAGTTGATCAAAACGCTGCGGGACGGCGGCGACCTGAGCCGCGTGGGCAACCTGGCCTATCGCGACGAAAACGGCAACGTGCAGACGACCAAACCGCTGCCGCTGATCGACCCGCTCGACAAACTGCCCATCCCGGCTTACGACCTGGTGCCGGTCACCAAGTATTCGCCCTTCGGCAAGCTGTGGCCCAAGGCGATCACCATCCAGGGCAGCCGCGGGTGTCCGTACAACTGTAACTTCTGCGCCTGGACCGCGCTGGAAGGCGACCACGTCGAGGTCGACGGGAAAATTAAACCCGTGCCGATCTACCGCGCCAAAAGCGCCGAGCGCATTCTCGAAGAAATCGATCTGCTCTACAACAAATACGACGTGCGCTACCTGTTCTGGGCCGAAGGCACCTGGAATTACGACAACGAAATGATGGAAATTCTCTCCGAAGGCATCATCCGGCGCGGCTACAAGCTGGGCTGGTGGGCCTTCACCCGGGCCGACAAGCTGCTGGAGCAGGAAAAGCTCGGCATTCTGGAAAAAATGGTCCGCTCCGGCTTCTCGCACGCGCTGTTCGGCGGCGAGCGGCCGGAAAACAGCGAGCTGGATTTCATCGGTAAAACCGGCCTGACTTCCGACGCGCTCATGGACGCCTGCCACCTGCTCGAACGCAAATACCCGACGGTCTTCCGTCAATCGACGTTCATCACCGGCATCCGGACCGAAACGCCGGAAACGATGAAACACCTGGGCAAATATTCGCGCGACTGCCACCTCGATTTCGCCGCCTACCACCCGGTGATGCCCTATCCGGGCACGCCGCTGTTTGCCGAAGCGAAACAAAAAGGCTGGATCGAGGAGTGGGACTTCAGCAAGTACGACATGTTCTATCCGATCATGCCGTCCGAGACGATGTCGCGCGAGCAGATCGCCACGATCAACGAAAAGCTGTACCTCAGCTTCGTTCAGCGTCAGCCGCTGCGGTACCTCAAAGGCATGCTCAGCCCGATCCGCATCCGTCGCCGGCTGCATTGGTGGTTCATGACCAGCATGATCCGCGTGATGCTGCTCGACCTATGGCGGGCGGTTCGCGGCAAAAAGAGCTTCGACGGCTTCGCCGCGACCAGCAAACTGTGGAAGCCCACGTGGTATGACAATTAAACGGCCGTCTCGACGAAACCTTCGCCGCCATGGCTGAAACACGCTCTCGCGTCCTGTTGCTCAACCCGCCGCACCGCAAGCGAGTCGTGCGCGACTGTTACTGCAGCGACATCGTCAAAGCCGGCTACTACTGGCACCCGCTGGATCTGCTCATTCAGGCCGGTCACCTCGCGGCGCGCAACGACGTTTTCCTGTTCGACGCCATCGCCCACCGTCTGAGCGACGACGCCGTACTCGATCTGGCCGAGCAACTCGATCCCGCCTGGGTGCTCATGCTCGCGGGCCGGGTGGTTGTCGACGACGACCGCGAATTCGCCGACATGCTGCGCGAATCGTTGCCGCAAGCAAAATTGTTCGCCTCCGGCGACCTGTTCACCGACCGGCCGGTCGAAGCGCTGCAACAATTCCCCATGCTCGACGGCGCGTTGCTCGAGTTCGTCTCGCCCGAGTTCGCCCGACTCGTCGAAGGCCGCGAGGCTATCGGCGACCTGGCCTTGCGCGACGGCGACGACATCCGCGTACTCGCGCCGCTGGGCGCCACGCGCTTTTCCTATCCGCCGCCGCCGCTGGACCTGATCGACCGCCGTCGCTACCGCCTGCCCTTTTACGGCGGCGCGCCGTTTTACAGCCTGCTGGCTTCCTACGGCTGTCCCTATGGATGCACCTTCTGCCACGTGCCCTCGCTGGGCTACAAGCACCGCGATCCGGAAGAGGCCGCCGTCGAAATACGCATCGCCTACGAAGCCGGGTACCGCAACGTCTACGTGCGCGACGCCACCTTCGGCATCCGCCGTGACGACGCCCGCGACCTGTGCGAGCGCCTCGTGCGCATCGGGAAGGACATCCGCTGGAACGCCTTCACCCGCGCCGATCTGCTCGACGACGAACTGCTCGACCTCATGGCCCGCAGCGGATGCGCCGTGCTGCAGATCGGCGTGGAGACGCTCGATCGCGACAGCGCCGCCGCCGTGAACAAGCGCGTCGATCACGACGACCTGCGCCGCACCGTCGCCGCCTGCCGTCAACGCGGCATCATGACCTCGCTGCATTTCATCCTCGGCCTGCCCGGCGACCAATGGAGCCGGACGCCGCAAGCCGCGCGCGACCTGATCGCCCTGAATCCCGACTACCTGTCGGTCAACATCCTCGCCCCGCGCCCCGGTTCGGTGATGAACGACGGCGGCCTGACTTTGCCCGCCGAGCAGGTCCGGCTCTTGCGGCAGCTCGTCCGGCGCATCAACCTGCGCTTCTACCTACGCCCCCGGCGCATCTGGGCCGAACTCAAACGCCTGCGCAACCCGCGCGAGATCCTCCGCGTGCTGCAACTGTTTATCTCCTCACTATTGCCCGAACGGTTAAAATGACCCTCGTTTTCGTTTCCCCCTTGTGAAATCCGTTGCCGGAATTAGGTTAAGACATTCGAGGGGGGAGCGCCTCTATCTTATTGGAAATAAAAGAAAAATCAGAAAAAGACACCTGTATGGAGTTCAGCCATGAAAAATACTGTACTCAACGACATTATCGAAATGTGCCTCAACCTTGACGAGTCCGCCGCCGAGCTGTACCTGGAATTCGCCAAGGATGCGAAAAAACGCAAACTGGCCACCTTTTGGGAGGAAATGTCGCGCGAGGAATCCGACCACGTCGAGGCCTGCGCCAAGCTGCTGAACCTGGCCAAGCTCAACATGGTGCCGCAGGTATTCGAGAACGTCTTCGAAACCAGGCAGGAACTCGAGGAAATCACCGTCCGCAACGCGAAGCTCATCGCCGCCTATCGCAAAAAGCGCAATCCGGCCGGTGCGTTCCTCACCGCCTTCAACGTCGAATTTCACCTGGTGCACCCGGCGTTCATCACCCTGCATCGTTTCTACCTGGACGTCATGGGCAACGGCGACGACGCGCCGGACATTCACTACCCGGCGCACCTGAAGAAAATCAACGCGGCGGCCAAAACCTTCGGGCAGGACACGCCGGAAATCGACCTGCTGGCGCGGACCATCGAGCGACTGTATCGCGATAACGCCCTGCTCGCGCGCCAAAGCCGTTTCGATTTCCTGACCGGCGTGCGCAACCGGCGCGGCTTTTTCGACACGGCGCTGACGTTGGCCAATCTGGCCCGGCGCAACGGCTACACCGTCGGCCTGCTGCTGGTGGACATCGACAACCTGCGGCGGATCAACCGCGAGCTGGGCCATGAGGTCGGCGATCGCGTGCTGGCCTCCGTCGCCCGGCAGTTGTCGAGCCTGTTGCGGCATTCGGACGTCATCGGCCGTTACAGCGGCGAGGCGTTCGTGATCTTCCTCTCCCAGGTCGAACCGGGCGTGCTGCCGACCCTGACCGAACACCTGCGGCAAAACGTGGCGTCGGTCACCCACTCCGACCAGGCCGTGACCGTCAGCATCGGCGCCGTGCAAGGGACGATCGCCAAAGACACGCTCAAGTCCTTCGACAAGCTGCTGCGCATCGCCGGCATTCGCCTCGCCCGCGCCCAAAAACGCGGCCCGGGACAAATCGACTTGGACGACGAAGGGGCGTGAAAATTGAATTAACCGAAGGCCGGGCTACTTGCGCAGCCGGATTTCCTTGTTGAGGAACGCCCGCAGACGCGATTGCGGTTTTTCCTCTTCTTCGAGGGGCACGATCTTGTTCAGCGGCTGGTTGGGTTCGTCGAGCACCGAGAGCTCGCCCATCTTGCGCATGCGCTCCTTGGCGGCCACGGCGATCTTGGAAATGCGCTCGGAGATCTCCTCCTTCGTCGTGGACATGTACGATGAATCGGTGGCGATCTTGATCAGCGCCTTCGCCGCCGGGCCCGTGGGATCCTCGACCGTGATCGGCAACAGGCGCTTGGCGCACTCGCGCACCTTGCGGTCCCACGGCACGACGTAGGCGTGCTGCACGTTCAGCGACAGGTTGTCCTGCGACAGACGGGTGATGGTCTGCGCGATCGACGCGTCGCCGGCCGCCTCGCTCATGTTCACCACCAGGTCGATCTGATAGCCCCAGATCATCTTCAGTAAAATCTTCTGCATTTCCGGATCGGTCTTGCCGACCATCTCGACCAGTTGCCACACCGTTTTGGGCTTGCCGTTGGTCGCGGCATCGCGTTCGAACAAAAATTCCTCGAACACCTCGCCCAACTCGGAGTGCGGCGCGATCATCTCGTTCGCGAAATGCCGCAGTTTGCGGAAGAGGCTGAGCTTGATCAGCCCGTAGGCCTCCAGCACGCTGGTCGGCTCGGTGCTGGTCACCACGTAGCGGTGATCGGCCGCCAAAAAGATGTCCAGGACGTTGAAACTGACCTCCGCGCCCAGGTCGACCAGAATAACATCGCAGTCGATCTTACCGAGATGTCTCAGGATTTTCTCTTTGTGCGCAAATTTGATGTTCGCCGCGCCCAACCGCGAGGAATCGGTGGCGATCAGGGTCAGATTGCGGTAGGGCGTCGCCAGCCGGACCTCGTCGAGCGATTCGAACTTGCGTTCTATAAAGTCGTTGAGCGACCGCGACAGGTTGCGGATGCCCAGCGACAGGTGCAGGTCGGCCCCGCCCAGGTCCATGTCCACCGCCACCACCTGCCGGCCCATCGTGGCCAGCGCGATGGCCAGGTTGGCGGTCACCAGCGTCTTGCCGATGCCCCCCTTGCCGCCGCCGATCGCCACCAGTTGCGAACGCCGCGTTCCGCGCAGAAAAACGCTTTTAAAGGTGTCGACGTTCGCCGGCTGCTCCTCGCGCAGCGGGTCGGAGCCGGTGCGGCGCACGTGGGCGTCGCGCGCGTCGATGAACTCCTGCAAGTGCTGGAAACTGGCCGCCAACCGCGTCTTCTGTAATTCCAGCTCCTTGCGGTCGTTGGCCATGAACTTTTCCACCTGGCGCAGCCGCGCCTCGTAGGCCTGCTCGATGTGCTTGCGGTTGAGGGTGGAAAGGGTGTTTTCGTCGGGCTCGGTCAGGTGCGGGAACAGCGTTCGGTAATCCGTCGCGATCCGCCGACGGTACTTGGCGCTGTTGCGATAGTCTTCGATACCCATCGATTATCCCGCTTGGGTTGTACTACTCTTGCCGCACAAGAGTCCTGACCCTCTAATGCGAGGCATATTCTTCCCATCGCCCATTTCCCCGAAAATCTTAAATACTAGTTACCCGGTTTTAAAAAAAAAGAAAAGTCTTTAATATTTTACCGACACAAAAAATCTTCGATTAACCGGAATTTCGTTACAATTTCGAATGGTAGGAAGCTATTTGGCGTCGGTTTCGGCCCGGCGGCGGTGCAAATAGACCATCAATACCTGCAACGCGGCCGGCGTGATGCCCGGGATGCGGCCGGCCTGCCCCAGCGTGCGCGGCTGCACCGCGGCCAGCTTACCGGCCAGCTCGTTGGACAATCCGGGCAACTCGCGGTACGGGATGTCCGGCGGCAACTCGACGGCTTCAGCCTCACGCAACCGCCGCGCCTGGTCGGCCTGACGATCCAGGTAACCGCTGTAGGTGTTCTGAATCTCGACCTGCTCGATGATCGTGGCGTCCAGCGGCGGCCGGTGTTCGTCCAGCGACGCCAGGTCGGCATAGTCAAGTTCGTGGCGGCGCAGCAACTCGGCCAGTGAGGTCTTGTTGACGATCGGAGCCGATCCCTTGTTCCGCAGCCAGTCCAGCACGCCGGCCACCGGCCGTACGTAGGTTTCGGCTAGACGTTGCAACTCGTTCTCAATAGCAGCCTTTTTCGCCGCCACCGCCGCGCCGTGCGCCGGCGAAATCAACCCCAACTCGGCGGCCAACGGCGTCAGGCGTAAATCGGCGTTGTCCTCGCGCAGCAGCAGGCGGTATTCGGCCCGGCTGGTGAACATACGGTAGGGTTCGTCGGCTCCCTTGGTCACCAGATCGTCGACCAGCACGCCGATCATCGCCTGGTCGCGCGCCAGAATGAGAGGCTGGCGACCCAATATCTTGTGGCAAGCGTTGATGGCCGCTACCATACCTTGTGCCGCCGCCTCTTCATAGCCGCTGGTGCCGTTCACCTGACCGGCAAAAAAGAGGTTTTCCACCGCCTTGACCTCCAGCGTCGGGAGCAGGTGGACCGGATTGAGGTAATCGTACTCGACCGCGTAGCCTGGCCGCACGATCTCCGCCCGCTCGAAGCCCGGAATGCTGCGCACGTAGGCCAACTGCACCGCGAACGGCAGGCTGGTCGAGATGCCGTTGGGGTACACCTCGGTCGTGTGCCGCCCTTCCGGCTCGACGAAGATCTGGTGCGACAGCTTTTCTGGAAAGCGCACGACTTTATCCTCGATGCTCGGGCAGTACCGCGTGCCGACGCCCTGGATTTTCCCCGAAAACAACGGGCTTTCATCCAGACCGCTGCGGATGATCTCGTGCGTGCGCTCGTTGGTGTAGGTGATGTGGCAGGGAACCTGCTCGACGGCGTGCGGCTGCGTTTCGAAGGAGAAAAACGAGGGGTGCTCGTCGCCCGGTTGCGCCTCCAGCGCGGCGTAGTCGATGGTGTTGCCGTCCAGGCGCGGGCAGGTGCCCGTTTTCAGCCGACCGAGGGGCAGGCCGAGTTCGATTAAATGCTCCGACAGCATATTCGCCGGCGCGTCGCCCAACCGGCCGCCGGCAAAGTGGGTCATTCCGATGTGCAGCAAACCGCGCAGGAACGTCCCGGCGGTGAGGATCGTCGCTTTCGCCCGGTACACCCGGCCGGAAAACCCCTGCCCGCCGGCCACCCGGTTCCCGTCGAGCACCAGGCGATCGATGCGGTCCTGCCGCAGATGAATCAGCGGTTCCTGCTCGACCAGCGCGCGCATGACGCGGCTGTAGTTGTCCATGTCCGATTGACAGCGCCGCGAGCGCACCGCAGCGCCCTTTTTCGTGCCCAAACGGCGAAATTGGATGCCCGTGGCGTCGGCGACCTTGCCCATCACGCCGCCCATCGCGTCGATTTCGCGCACCAAGTGGCCCTTGGCCATGCCGCCGATGGCCGGATTGCAAGACATGCGGGCGACCGCCTCGACAGCGAGGGTCACCAGGCACACCTGCAGGCCCAGTCGCGCGCCGACAAAGGCCGCCTCGACCCCGGCGTGGCCGGCCCCGATCACCAGCAGATCGTAATGTTCTTCCATTCGCTCCTCGGGCGATGTTCCACGTGAAACTATTTCGACTACCAACAAAGCCGTCCCTGTCTTTGTTGGTTGACGGTCGACGAAAAGCGCGGTTTTCGTCTCCCTTCATTTTCGGCGACTCACATCGTCGCCGAAAATGGCGACCCATCCCTGGGTCACAACAGGGCCGCCATATATTCGGCCCATTGCTACTCTTCGGTTGCCGGACGATGTTTCACGTGAAACATTCCGGCGGCGCGATGACGGACAACAAGTTGTCTTCGTCGGCCACGGGCTTCATTTGCTTGCGATTGGGCAGGGCGTCGCGCCACTCCTTCCGCGTCAGCATCACCTGTCCACCCACAATGGTCATTTGCAGCGCCGCTTTCCCCTGGCGGAACAGGGCTTCCTCCATCGTTTCCGCCCGCCAAAGCGAAAAATCGCCCCATTTGCCAACTTCCAGCGCGCCCGCCGCGATCTTCAAGGCCCGCGCCGCGCGATTCGTCACCGCGTCAATCAGCGCATTCGGTGCTAGTTTGCCTATCTTTTCGGCCAGTTGCAACGTTTGCAGCAGCCCCTCGCCGCCATCTCTGCGCGATCCCGCGCCCAACAACAGCCTGTCGCCCGCCGCTTTGATCAATTCGACCGGCCAACTATGTCCCAGCACGAACCGATCGACAGCCGGCCGCCACACCAGGTGCGCCCCGGCCTCGGCCAACCGCCCCGCCTGCTCCACGCTCAGTCCGGCGCAACCGACCGCCAGCGTGTGCGGGCCCACGCCGCCCGCCGCCTCCAGCTTGGCGAACTCCCGCGTTGCGTTCCAGTTGCTGCCGTCGGCCAGGCGCACGGCCACCGCATGTTTGCCGGCCTTTTTGAAAATCTTCTCCGGATTCCTCTCCAGATCCAGCGACTCGATGAACGCCGTTTTCGTCGCGCGCAGCACCGCCGGCTTTTCCGCCGAAGTACTGACCGCCACCGTCACCCCGTTGCGTAGGCAGGCGAGGGCCCCGGCCCGCGCCCGCTTGCCGGCGGCGAGTTTTTGCGCCGCGACCCATGTGGCCGGCTGCGCGCGTTCGAACTCCGCCTCGCGCCCCGCCCGATCGCCATACGGCCCGGGCAGCAGCGGCGGCAAGCAATCGTCGGCCAGCGGATGATCCGCGTCGATCAGCCCGGGCGCGATCAACAAATCCGGCACTTCAACGACGCGTGCGCCGAAGGGAATCTTCACCTCGCCGAGCGCGGAAATGCGCCCCTCTTTAATAATGATGTCGCCGCGCCGCAATCCCTCGGGCAACCATAGCCGCCCGCCAACGAGGGCGAGGGGAGTTTCGTCCATGTCCGGAAGCCAGCCAATGACCATCTCACTCCTCCCCGCACACCTGCCGGTACACGTCCAGAGTCGCGGCGGCGGCGCGATCCCAACTGAACTGCCGCGCGCGCTCCGGCCCGGCCTGGCGCAGGCGCAAGCGTAGCGCTTCATCGTCGACAACCCGGCCCATCGCATCGGCGAGGGCATCGACATCCTGCGGCTCGACCAGCAACCCGGCGTCGCCGACGACCTCCGGGATACTCGTTCGGTTGGACGCGACAACCGGCACGCCGCAGGCCATCGCCTCCAGCGGCGGCAGCCCGAAGCCTTCGTACCACGAAGGAAATACCAGCAATTCCGCGCAGTTATACAGCGTCGGCAGCTTTTCCTGCGGCACGGTGCCGAACAGGCGCAACCGATCGGCCACGCGATGCTCGCCGGCGAAGCGCACCAGGTCGCCGCTGAGCCACCCCTCGCCGCCGGCGAGAACCAGCTCGTGCGGCAGGCCGCGTTCCTGCACCAGACGCGCGAAGGCGGCAATCAAATGTCGCAGGTTCTTGCGTGGTTGCAGCGTGCCAACGAACAAAAAATAAGGCCGCGTCAGGTCGAAATCCTCGCGCGCGCGCCGCTGCGCCGCCTCGTCCAGCGGCCTGAACTGCTCGTCCAGACCGTAGGGGATGACCGTCACCCGCGCCGGATCGATCCCCGCCAGGGCGATGATCTCCTCACGCGTGGCCACGCTGGGGGTAATCACCCGCGCCGCCCGGCGGATGCTGCGCAGGCCGACGAACCGCTTGTAATGACGGCGGCTGAAATTGTACATCGTCGGCAGGCGATAAAAGGCCAGGTCGTGCACGGTGATGACCACCGGGCAGGGGCGCCCCCACAGCGGCAGGGCGTGGTCGACGTAATGCAACAGATCGAGGCCATCGCGCCGGGCGAGGGCGGGCAGGCCGAATTGTTCCCACAGAATGCGCGGGGCGCTGCCGCCGAAGTTGAGTCGGCCGACCGACGCGCTCAGGCCGTCGCCGTCAATAATCGAAGGGGCGGGGCCGTGCATCAGATAAAGGCGCAGCGACGCGGCGGCTTCGGACCGGCGGGCGAGCGAGCGCACCAGGTTGTAGGTGTAGCTGCCCACCCCGGTTTCGCGTTCGAGCGCTTTGGTGGCGTTGATTCCGACGCGCATCGGTCCTTTCCTTCCGGCGGGAGATGCTAACGGTATTTAAGCAAAGGCGCAAGCGAATAATCAAGGAAAACAGCCTGAAATAAGGAGTGAAAAGCGGCTCTAATTCATTACTATTTTAAATAATAACCATACTTGGTTAGACTTTCATCAAAGATGAAAGTTACGGGAGGGGGTGACGCATGGTGGATGAAATCCCGACCGACCCCTTTCAATCCCGACGACCGGCGAACACAAGCAGACCGGCGACTGTGCTTCCTTTTTTTTGCACTTCCCATTTTCTTCCAAACACGCCGGGTGCCACGGTCTTGTTCCGCAGGTACATGGCCGTGTTTGGTGGTGTACGAGCACAGCTTTCGCCTGAGGCGAAAACTGTGGCACACGGAATGACGGTCATTTTTCTGTGTGCCACACTTTTGGCGATAGCCAAAGGTGTGCTTTTCACGGCAGCATGTCCAGGCTTTTTGGGCAAGATCGTGGCACCCACTAGTGAACATGATCCGGCGGCGGGCATCACCTACACCCCTTTCAGGGGTTTGATTGATGTTGCTACGTCTTATACCAGAGCTTCGCCCTTCGCTACTAACCTGCGCCCTACGGGCTGGAGGAAATCGAGGTCAACCTGAGCCGACAAGCCCCAAAAAGTCGGACAGGAAAGACTCGACGCTACTGACCTGCGCCCGCCGCTTTCTTCCGCTCGCGCAGATACCGCGCGGCGGCCTCGGCGAAGGCGCGCGAATACAACGGGCGGCTGGTGTGGTAGGTGATCATCGCCTGCATGGCGGCGCGCGCCTCGACGGACTGTTCGCGCGTCCACTCGATGCGCAACGCTTCGGGCAACGGACACTCGAGCACCCGGCACATCGCCCGCCTCGTTTCGGGCGCCAGGCGCGGCGAATGCGGCAGCGCCTTGTTCAGACAAACCGTGCCGCCGCGATGCGGTTCGAAGGCCGCCGTCTCGTCCTCGCGCAGCGTGCGGCCGGTGACCGTGCAGATATCCAGCCGCGGCGCGAGCCCCGCGTGATCGAGCGTGCGCAGTTCGACCAACCGACTGAGCGCGCCGGCATCCCGGCCGTGGCACAAACCGCGCAGCGAAGAAGTCAACGCGTTGAAGGTTTCCGGCTCGGGCTGATCCTCGGCGGCGAAGGACGCGGCGACCTCGGCGAGATAGCATCCGGCGGCCAGCCGCATCAATTCCAGCGACAGCGGCCGGTAGGCGTCGAGCAGCCGCGCGTGGCCGAGCAACAGCAGCGGGCTCTTGCGGCGCGTGAGTTCGACCTCGAGGTGATACAGCAGATCCAGAATGCCGCCGTAGCGCTTCTTGGATTTGCGCGCGCCCTTGGCCACCGCGCGAATCAGCCCGTGCTCTTTGGTGTACAGCACCAGAATGCGATCGGATTCGCCGAGCGGATACCGCCGCAAGACGACGGCCGGCGTGGTGAGAATCTTTCCGGCCATGGTTAGAGCATAATCGCCGTGGCGATCATGAAGTAGGAGCCGACGCCCAGAATGTCGATGGTGGTGGTGACGAACGGACCGCTGGCGACCGCCGGGTCGATGCCCATGCGGTGGAAAATCAACGGCAGCGCCGAGCCCATCACCGAGGCCAGGCACATCGAGGTGAACAAACCCAGACCGGCGGCCAGGCCCAGGCTGATGTTGCCGCGGTACAGCAGCGAACCGGCGATGCCCAGCAGGATGCCGTAGATCGCTCCGAGCACCAGGCCGACGCTCAGCTCTTTGAACACGTAGCGGAACAGCCGCCCGGTGGCGAGGCGATGCGTGGCCAGACCGCGCACGGTGATCGTCGTGGCCTGAATGCCGATGTTGCCGCCCATGCCCACGACGATGGGCATGAACGCGGCCAGCGCGGCTATCTGCGCGATGGCGTCGCTGAAGTGCGCGATCACCCGCGAGGCCAACAGCCCGCCGATCCAACTGGCGAACAGCCAGGGCAGGCGGATCTGCGCACTGCGAAACACCGACGACGAGGTGATTTCCTCTTCGCTGGTACCGGCCAATTTCATCAAGTCTTCGGTCGCCTCGTCGGACACGACGTCGATCACGTCGTCGACGGTGATGATGCCCACCAGCTTGTGTTCCTGGTTGATGACCGGGATCGCCAGCAGGTTGTACCGGGCGACCTGCCGCGCCACTTCCTCCTGGTCCTCGTGCGTCTCGACGAAAACGACGTCCTTTTCCATCATCGATTCGAGCGTCGTTTCCGGCGGCACGGTGACCAGTTGCCGCAAGCTGACCACGCCCTGGAGCGCCTCCTCCTCGTCGATGACGTACACGTAAAACACCATCTCCGCTTCGCTGGCTTTGCGCAGTTCGCGGATGGCGTCGCCGGCTTCCATGGTCTTGGGCAGCGCGAAGAAATCCGGGCTCATGATGCGGCCGGCGGTGTACTCTTCGTAGCTGAGCAGTTCCTCGACCTCTTCGGAATCCTCGTCCTTCATCAATTCGAGGATCTTCGCCCGGCGCTCCTCGTCCTCGATCTCCTCCATGATCTGCGCCGCGTCGTCGGTCGACATTTCCTGGAAGATCTTGGCCAGCCGCTCCGGCGCCAGTTCGTCGAGAAAATCCTCGCGCACGGAAATGGACATTTCCGAGAGCACCTCGGCGGCGACCTCGACCGTCGGCAACAGCTCGAAAATCATCCGGCCGTCTTTGTGCGACAGGTAGTTGAAGGCCGAGGCCATGTCGGCCGAGTGCGTTTTATTGATTATTTTGACAAGGTTGACCGTGGCTTTTCGATGCAGCAACCGTCGGAGGGTATCGGCGAGGATATGAATGCGGCGGCTTCCGGCTTCCACGGCGCACCTCCGGTTCGGACGGTCGGTAAAGTATCCCGATTTGGTCGTGGCTGTTCTACACTTTGCCGACCGGCAAGTCAATTACAAGTTGCGGAAAATCCCGTTTTGGCGAACAAAACGCGACGGGACGGACGCTTGACCGTCCGCCCCGCGTTCTTGGCCGCCGTCGCGACGGCTATTGCACTTTGACTTCGATCTGCTTGGCCTTGCTCTCTTCGCGCTTGGGCAGCGTGACGATCAGCACGCCTTTTTCCATCGTCGCATCGATGGCCGACTGGTCGATCATCGGACCGACAGTGAAGGTGCGCGACAGCTCGCCGTAGCAGCGTTCGAGGCGGTTGAAGCGCCGCAGTTCGTCTTCGTCGGGCGCCTGGCGCTCGCCGACGATGGTCAGGATATTGTTTTCCAGCTCGACCTTCACATCGTTTTCGCTCAGGCCGGGCAGCTCGATCGACAACCGAACACTGTTGTCGTCTTCGTAGATGTCCGCGACCGGACAGCAACAGCCGGTCAGTTCCTCTTGGTAAGCGTCGCCCGGCAGGCCGCTGCGACGGTAACCGTTCCATTCTCGTTCGTTCAGACGCGCCCAACGCTCGTTGTCCGACGCGCTCTCGTTTTTGCGGATGATGGCCATGGCTTGGTTTCCTTTTTTTTCAGTTGCTATCTTTTCTTGCCTCCCCCAAGGGCGGCCACGTAAGGCAAAGGTAAGGCCGCGCCGAAGCCTGTCAAGCGAACGCACATCGTTTGGCTTTGAATATCAAGATGTTAGGGTTATTGACATTCGCCGGTAAATCCTTACAGTTTGCCCTGGGCAACTTTACTCTCAAACCGGAAAGGCAGTCGGCGCCATGAAACTGTTCGCTGCGATTCGCCCGTTGCTGGTGGTTCTCGTCGTTTTCTCGCTCGCCCTGACGGCTTGCCAGAAAAAGGAAATGGAAGTAATCGAACAAGGCGGCCTCGACATGGCCCCGGTGATCGCCCAGGTCCTCAACCCCACGGTGGGTTACTCCGGCGGCGAAATCCTGCTGGTGCTGGCCCCGAAGGAAACCGGCCACGTGCGCATCACGCGCAGCAACGTGCGGGTGCTGGCCGTATTGGACATCAGCCGCGTCTGGAAAGAGCCCAACGAAAAGCAAGGCAAAGAGATCGAGTCGTTCAATTACGTTTTCGACGCGCCCGCCGACCTGGAGCGTCACGATATAAAAATGCCGACCAAGCTCGGCAAAAAAATCGCCGTCAGCGAACAGGCGGGGCAGTTGCAGTGGTTCCGCTTCAGCCGGCAGCAGAATTTCCTCAACGTCGAGGCGGCGTTCAACACCGACCCGCTGACCCTGCGCAAAATCAAGTACCGCGTCCTGGACGACGGCTACACGATCGTCGCCGAATCGGGCTCGCGCCTGACAATGAAGTAAGCGATTCTTCCAGAATCAATACTTGTGGGAATCAACGACGATATCGTCCCGGGTTCCGCTCTTGCCGTCGGGTCCCCGTGAGAACAAAACGAAGATGAAGCCGCTGTCACACAAGTACTGATACGCGTTGCCCCACGGGTCGTGCGGGATTTTCTTTTCCGCCCAATAGCCGCCCGCCCGATAATGCGGCGCCGGCGGGCCGACGGTCGGCGGCGACAACAATGCCTCCAGGCCCTGTTCCGTGGTCGGCGCGCCCCCGTTGTCTTTCATGTACTCCCGCAACGCTTTGTCCATTTTGCCCAAGGTGAGCTGCGCCACCTCGAACTTGGCTTGGTCGAAGCCGGCCAGCGCGTCCTCGTCCACCACGGCGGCGCAGGAAAACATCGCCCTGGTGGCGGCCCCGGGCGAACAGGCCGCCAACGCGAACAACGCCAAAACGAAAAACAACTTCTTCCGATAACGGCGCACCACCATCGTTTGCCCTTTCCAAAAATGAGAAGCCTGGCGTTATATATTATTATTTTAGAAAAATTTCAAGGGTCAGCGCAACGACACGTCGTCGGCCGTTTCCATTTGGCCGTCGGGGCCCACCGAATACAACTGGTAGAAAAAGCCGTCGTCGCACACATAGCGGAACGACCAGCCCCACGGATCGACCAGCGTGCGGTCGTTCAGCAGATACCCGGCCGCGCGATAGCCCAGCGCGCGCTCGTTGGTCGGCGGCGGCATGAGCAGCGCGGTCAGACCTTGCCCGGTGGTCGGGTAGCGGCCGTTGTCGCGCTTGTACTGCTCCAGCGCCTGGCGGATGATCAGCATCTTTTGGCGGGCTTCGTCGTTTTGCTGCGCCACGCCGCCCACGCCGGGCACCATCGGCCCGGCCGCGCATCCGGCAAGCAACGCCAACAAGGCAATGATCGCGACACCACGCATGAACATCCTCACACCGGTTTCCTGCAAAGATAAATCGCCCGCGCCGACAAGAAAAGGGCGGTCGCCAGGGATAATCCCCGGACCTATATTTTCCGTCATTGTGTGAAGCCTCGGCCGGCGCGGCAGGGCCGCGCGCGGGCGTCTTTGCTCATTGCCGCCAGATCCCCGGGTCGAGTCCGAGGATGACAAGGTGAAAATGTCATCTTGAACCGGTTTCAGGATCTGGGTCCGGCATCCGGCAAAACACTCTATGTTCGGCGTATCAGTGCCATCGAACGAAGGTTTCGCCCTCACCCCGGGCTGACGCCGGAGTCATAATTGGTGGCACTGATACACGAGCGAGCGACGCGAGCGAGTTTATCAGTGTTTGCTTATATGTCGGGTGGCACTGTTTTGCGAGCGAACAACGTGAACGAGCATAACAGTATGTATATAAACACTGATAAGCCTCTCTTCGCTCGGCGTATCAGTGCCACCGAGGCTGTAAATAAGTAGTATTCCATCAATTCATAACTAATAACTTGCTACTCATAACTAAAAAAGGGCGGCCCTTTCGGACCGCCCTTTTTTGTCTATCGAGGTTGTGCTTATTGAGCTTCGGCCGCGGTGGCGCCGGTCAGGCGTTTAGCCGCTTCGTCGGGCGCGATGCCCAGCTTGTACACGTCCAGGATTTTGCCGTTGGACAACGGACCGAATTCGCCGTCGCCGTTGGCCTGCTCGAACAACTCCAACGCGTTGATCGCCGAGGACAGGAAGTGCTGGTTGTAATCGATGCGGATGTCATTGGCGATCAGCGAGCCGCGAATACCGCCGAGCACGCGGTCGGGCCGGCGCGTCCAGTAGCTGTTGGCCGGACGGAACTGGTCGGCGATGTTGTGCCAGATCGCCGACTGCACCGACTCGCTGAGCTTGTCGGCCATTTCCTTGTTGCCCAGCAGCACGGCCAGATGCCACGCCTCGACATTCGCCTCGTTGCGCGCGCTGGTGGGCGTCGAGCGCGGCGGGGTGGCGTTGTCCGCGCCGCCGAAGTAATCCTCATACGGCAGCTTGGTGGTCTTTTCCGGCATGCCCCACTGGTGGCGGAAATGCCAGTTCACCATCTTCCAGACGACGTCGGGAATGCGCTCGTCCTTCGTGTAGCGATACAGTTTGCACAGCGCCTGCACGACCCACGCGTCGGGCTGCTGCTTGGGATTCTTGTTGTAATCGTCGATCTGCCAGTCGGCGCACAGCTTGGCCGCTTTGAGCCACTTGTCCTGTTGGTCCTGCTCGTAGAGTTTCATGTACGCCAAAAACGCCTCGCCGGGGAAGTAGCGCGGCTGCGGATCGGGCACCGGCCCGCCGGCTTTGACCTCGTCCCAGCTCTTGTAGAACCGACCGTCGGGCACCTGGAAGGCCATCAGGCCGTTGCCGAACATCTCGCGCTTGGCTTTCCACTCGGGCGTGAGCAGCTCCTGCGGAATCTCGCAGAGGCTCATCGCGGCCAGGGCGTTGGTGCCCAGGTAGGCGCGGCCCTTGTAATCCAGGAACGCGATGTCCTTGTTTTCCGGCGGCACAACGATCGAGTGGCTGAGGTAATCCAGCGCGCGCCGGCCCGCTTCCAACAACGTGACGTCGCCGGTCGCCTTGTACGCGCCGAACAGGCCCCACACGCTGCCCGCGTGCCGCACGATGTTGTAGCCGTTGGTGAACTTGTCGGGAATCGGCCGATAGTGATAGCCCATCTGGCCTTCGGGATCGGTGTGCATCGCCAGGTGGCCGGCGGCCAGCCACGCGGCTTCCAGCGCGTCTTTGCGCGACAGTTTGCGCGGCGGCAGAATCATCGCGCGGTAGGTTTCCACCGCTTTGCCGTTGGGCTCGACCTCGACCATCGCGTGCGTGGTGAAGTACGACAGCGGCGCCTCGTTGAACTCCTCTTTGGTCATCTTGGCTTCGCGGCGGATTTTATCCAGGCACAGCCGGGTGAGCTTTTTGCCCATCACGCGGTCCTTGTCGTTGAAGCCTTTCATGCCCCAACCGTTGAAGACCACGTCTTCGCCGAGCTGGAAAGTGCGTTTGCCCAGATGTTCGACGACCAGACCGTGGTACCCCGGCTCGACGATCCGCCGCAGCCGCGCGATGCGACGCGTGGTCAGCGGCGTCACGTTGTCGATCACGTGCACGGCGATGCGCGTATCGGACATCTGATCCTTGAAGCGGCTCTTGAAACCGGCGTCGCTTTTCAACTCGGCGCAAGCCGCCTTGAGCGACGCGGCGACGGAGTCTTTCTGCGCATGGGCGCGGATGAACGCGGTGCGCGGCGCGAAGGCCGTGACGAACACGTCTTTGTTGTATTTCTTCGTCAGCGTTTCCGACAGACCCTTCGGATCGAAGCCGTCCTGCGTCAGATAGCCGCGCGCGGCGGCGACCAGCGCGTCACGGTCGGCGTCGGTCAGTTTCACCCGGTCCTGGGTGTACGGCTCAAATTTCCCGCCCTGCTGGCAGCCCAGCATTCCGCCGATCATGAAGATGGCGATCAGGATGAGCAATAAACGATTGAGTCGCACGACTTCCTCCTTACACGTAGTGATAAATTGTTCCCCATTCACCGAACAAGAATCGGCATGTTTTCATACCATCAGAAAAAACGCAAGGCGTGACGACGGACCAGCCGCCGGACCGCGGGAATTACTGATGGAGAAAAAATTTGTTGCAGGCATTGTACTTCGGCGCCAGCGGACCGATGGCCTGCAGGCAACGCGGTTTCAGGTCGACGTTGGGCAGTTCCACCTCCTCCAGGCGATCGGCCAGCACTTCGTACAACACCGCGTTGCCCGCGCTCGTGCCCAGCACGAACACCCGCCCGTCGCGTAGCACCAGCGAGGAAACCACATGGATCGACTGTTGCGGTTCGCGGCAAGACCATTGCCCGGCGCGGCACTCCCACAGCGCATCGGTTTTGCCTTGACGGTAGGTCGGCACGATCGCGTAGCCCGTTTCCGCGTCCCGGTTGTGGCCGTACGAAAACGCGATGATCGTGCCCGGATCAGCGCAGCCCGCCGGCGCTCCCACCACCGACCACTGACCGTTCTGCAGATGCAGCAGCGTGCTGTCGAGCCACTCGCCTTCCGTCAAGAAAATCAGGCTCTCGTTGTCGCCGACCGTCATCAGCGACCAGAACAATCCCTCTTCATACCCGGCCGGCACTTCCAGCCGGCTCATTGTCTGACCGTTCCAATAACCGACGATCGCCGCCTCCATCCAATATGTACCGATAAAATAACCATTGTCGGGCCGGGTGAAGTCCATGAACATGTAACCGTTGGTCGCCGGGGCGATCGCCGTCGGTTCGCCGTCCACATACGACAACAGCGCGAAGATGAAATTCCCGAAGGTAAAGGAAGCCGTCGCCGCCCAAAGGTTGTCCGCTTCCGGCGCGAACAACGCCGACACGTTAAAAGAATCTTGTTGAGGCAGGTGCGCGGCGTCGAGCGACCAACCGTTCTGCGGATCGTAAACCAGCAACCGATAATCCAGCGTCAGGCTGTAGGCGACATTAATCGCCTGCCAACCCGTCCGGCCCGCCAGGAAAAATGACGGCCCCAGGAAACTATTGGCGATGCCCTGAGCGGGAAAATTCTCGCGCAACCAACCGTCCGACTGCCGACGCAGACTGAAGCCCGCCCCGTTGCCGTCTTCGCCGATGACCAACAGTTCGGTCGCTTCGCCGTCATCGTCGCCGGTGTCGTCGTCGGGAGAGGTGTCGTCGTCATCGTCGTCATCATCGTCGGTAGAGTCGTCATCGGTCGTATCATCATCGACAGAGTCATCGTCATCGGTGTCGTCATCGACAGAGTCATCGTCGGAAGAGTCGTCATCATCGCCGCACGCGAGTGAAAGCAAAGCAATGAACAACACCAGAACGCTCAACCATTTGATCAAGTTCATGGTTAACTCCGGGTGTGACGGTTTTTCCTTTCATCAACCAAGTCAGAAAGGCTCGGTGATCACATTGCACGGACTGTACCTGGGCGCCTCGGGGCCGATCGCATGCAGACAGAGCGGAGCCATGTCGATTTCCGGCAGCGCAATTTCGTCGATCCGGTTGGCGAACACCTCGTAAAGTTTCAGATCCAGACCCTCCTTGTAGCCCATCATAAAAACCCGTCCGTTGCGCAACACCAACACCGAAGCGATAAACACTTTTCCGTCCATCTCGCGACAGCGCCATCGGCTATCGCGATATTCCCACAGCGTCGTCGGTTGCGGACCATAAACGGTCGGCATAATAAAATAATCAAGATCACCGTCGCCGGCCAGAACATTGTTGGGTTTGCCCGGTACGGTGCACCCCACCGGCGTCGGCACAATGCTCCAACTGTCGTCGCGCAAAGTGAACAGTTCGGTGGAACTCCCATCGTTGGCGGCCCACATGAAAACACCGGTATGGTCACCCAGAAGCTTCAACGCCCAGAACAATCCGTCTTCGTAACCCGTCGGCATGGGCACCGAACTGATTTCGCTTCCGTCCCAATGACCGGCAAAGCCGTATAAAAACCACTTAGCGCCCACAAAATATCCATTGTCGGCCGTGGTGAAGTCCATGTACATGTAGCCGTTGGTCTCCGGCGCATATTGCACCGGCGCGCCGTTCTCATAGGACCAGATGGAAAAATTGAGATAGACGTGTCCGTAATTGACCGCCGTCAACCAGAAGGAATCATAACTCGGAGCGAACAGGGAGAAAGCGTTCAGATCGTCGGCGGGCTCTTGATGCGTCGTGTCCGGCATCCAGCCCATTTCCGGATCGTAAACGTAAAGATCGTAGCCGAAGGTGGAGGCTCCACAGTAATTCAACGCCGCCCAACCCCGGCGGCCTTTGTAGAAGAAGGACGATCCCAACGGACCGGGATTACTTTTTTTGCCCGAGCCGATGTACTCCTGCACCCAGTCGTCTTCCGTTTGGCGTAGGCTGAACGGCACGCCGTCGCTGTCTTTCCCGATGATCATCAACTCGGTCGGACCGGTGTCGTCATCGTCATCATCATCGTCATCATCCGTGTCATCGTCGATCGTATCGTCATCGGGAGTTGTGTCGTCATCGGGAGATGTGTCGTCGTCGGGAGATGTATCGTCGTCCACGCCGTCGTCATCGACAACATCATCATCGGAAGTATCATCGCCGGAAGAGGTATCGTCGTCTGTGGAATCATCATCGTCGGAGGAATCGTCGTCATCACCACACGCAAGCGACAACGACAACAAAACTACGAAAGCGATAAAAAAACCCGACCATCTTTGTGTCTGCATGCCGGCCTCCGATTACGGGCGCCCCGAACCCGGATAAAGAGCATCGGCTTGCAGCGGTGTCCAATCTCGCTATTAACGTAGTGCGTCCAGGACCGAAATTCAAACGAATTTTTGTTGGAAAAATATTTTTTAAGGTCAGGGACAGTAGTCCATTTCCTGCAGCAGTTCAAAATCCTCGTCCTTGACGCAAACGGGATCCTTTGCGACCGCGTCGTCGCATTCCTCGGTGCAGGAATAGCCGATGGGGCATTCACCGTCGATATCGCAGGGTTGCGTGCAATAGGTGTCGCTTTGTGAGCCGACGCAAAACTGCGAACGGCATTCGATGAAGTCGTCGCTCTTGCACCACAGCTCGTAGCAATTGATGTCGCACGCTTCGCCGACGTCGCCGGTGTACCCCAGGCCGTCGTCGTTATCCAGCAGGTCCTCGTGATCGCAGGCCGCGAAGAATAGAAAAGGCGCCGCCGAAAGCAGCAGCGCCGTAAGCAACAACCATTTTTTCATGACGATCCGTTCCGCCTTCGCCGGACTATTCCAGGCGCATCGGCATAACCACCGACAGGTAACCCTGGTCGCTCGGCGTCTTGATCGTGCACGGCGACAGCCCGTCGGCCATTTCCAGAATGACGTCCTCGTCGTTGAGCACGCCCAGCGAATCGAGGATATAACGCGCGTTGAACCCGATTTCCATTTCGGCGCCTTCGTAATTGGCCTGCACCTGCTCGACCGCTTCGCCGAGGTTCGGGTTCTTGCAACTGATTTCCAGCGAACCGCGCCCCAGGCTGACCTTCACGCCCTTGTTGAGTTCGGTGGCCATGATCGACACGCGCCGCAGCGCGGAGAACAGCTTGTCGCGCGAGATGGTGACGATCTTGTCGTTCTTCTTGGGCACCACCTGTTCGTAATCGGGGTAATCGCCGTCGATCAGCCGCACGATCAATTCCGTGCCGCCCTGGCGCACGAAGATGTTGCGTTCCTTCACGCCGAACACGACGTCGCCTTCGCCTTCGGCCAACAGCTTACGCAGTTCCATCACGCCCTTTTTCGGGATGATGATGCCCGGGTCGATCGTCGCGTCGATGCCCGCGGGCAGTTCTTTTTCGCACAACGCCATGCGGTGACCGTCGGTGGCGACCATGCGCAGATTGCCGTTGACGGTGACGAAAAACACGCCGTTCAGGTAATAGCGCGTTTCGTTCGTGCTGATGGCGAACTGCGTTTTATCGATCATCTCGGCCAGAATCTGACCGTTGATAGTGAACTCCATCGCGCCTTCGGTCGAAGGCAGCACCGGGTAATCCTCGGCCGACAGTCCGACGATCTTCGAAGAAAAATTTCCGCCGCTGATTTCCACCCAATCGTTGGGCATCGCTTTGAACGAAATGACGTCGCTGTCCAACTCGCGACAGATTTCGTAAAGCTTTTTCGCCTGCACGGTGATCGAGCCTTCTTTGCCCACTTCCGCTTCACACATACCGCGCACGCCGACTTCCAAATCGGTGGCGACCAACGTCACCGCCGCTCCGGCCGCTTCGATCAACACGTTGGACAAAATCGGCAACGTGGTTTTCTTTTCGATCACGCTCTGCGTGCGCGACAAGCCGCGCAGGAACTCATCTTTGGTGATGGTGAACTGCATCGGGCCTTTTCCTCTTTCTTCTGTTCTTGGCTTAATACATTAAAATTGTAGGAGTAGAAACCCCTACTTTGTGTGCATTGATCGACCAACCGTTTGTTTTCCAATGTTTTTTCGACCGTAAAACGTTGTGGAAAACGTTGTTGGCAAGTCCCCGTTGTTTGTGGAAACCGTGTTTTACACAACTTTTATACATCATTTTCCTCAGGTTCGCCACAGACTTATGCACAGCGTTTATTTGCGCAGCGATTTTTCCAGCGTCTCGAGAATGGTGGTCAATTGCGGGTCTTTTTCGCGCAGTTCATCCACCTTGCGCACGGCGTGCAGCACGGTGGTGTGGTCGCGGCCACCGAATTTGGCGGCAATGTCCGGCAGGCTCGAGCCGGTTAGTTTTCGCGAGAGGTACATCGCCACCTGCCGTGGCCGGGCGATGATTTTATGCCGGCGTTCGCCGACCAGATCGTTGTGTTTGACGCGGTAATATTCACAGACCGTCCGCTGCACCTGGTCGATCGTGATCGGTTTGTCGGTGTCGCCGATGACGTTGCGCAACGCGCGCTTGGCGATCTCCAGCGACAGCTTGCCGCCCTGCAACTCGCCGAACGCGGCCACGCGCCGTAGCGCGCCTTCCAACTCGCGGATGTTGTCGGTGATGTTCGCCGCCACGTAGAAGATCACCTCTTCGGGCAACGTGATGCTGTCCTGCGCGGCCTTCTTCTTGACGATGGCCATGCGCGTTTCCAACTCCGGCGCCTGAATGTCGGCGATCATCCCCATGCCGAAACGGCTGCGCAGCCGCTCTTCGAGCATCGGAATGTCTTTGGGGTACTTGTCGGAAGCCAGCACGATCTGCGCATCGTTTTCGTACAGCGCGTTGAAGGTGTGGAAGAACTCCTCCTGCGTCGCGTGCTTGCCGGCGATCGTCTGGATGTCGTCGATCAACAGCGCGTCGAGGTTGCGATACTTCTTGTGGAAGGCCGAGGTGCGCTTGCCCTGAATGGCGCTGATCAACTCGTTCATGAACCGTTCGGCCGACACGATGATCAGGCGCATGTCCGGATCGCGTTTGAGCATCTGCAACGCCACCGCGTTGAGCAGGTGCGTTTTGCCCAATCCCGTGCCGCCGTAGATGAACAACGGATTCATCCCGCGGCCCGGATTCTTCGCCACGTTTTTGCACGCGGCGTAGGCGAACTCGTTCGACGGCCCGACCACGAAACGATCGAAGGTGTACGCCCCGGTCGGCCGATTGTTGTTGCCGTTGCCGTTGCCCGGCGTCGTGCGGATCACCTCGGCGGCGGTTTGCTTCTTGGGCAGCAGGCTTTCGAAGGCCATTTGCTCGTTGCGCAACACGACCTCGATGGTCATCTCGCGCCCGGCTACTTCACGCAACGCCGCTCCGGCCCGAACCAGGTACTTGTCCATAAACCACTTGCGTACCGTCTTGTTCGGCGCGGCCAGTTGCAAGTAGATTTTATTGGCTTGTATCTGTTCCAGCGGTTTGAGCCAGGTATTGAAGCTTTTGGAATCGACGCTATCCTTGAGAACGTTTAATGTGCGGTCCCAGAGACGATCCATCCCTCATTTTCCCCTTTTACCCGAATGTCGGGTCCCCATAGCGCTCCCGCGCTGCTTGACAAAATACGGCAGAGCCGTCATATAAACCGAATTCGAAACGCGCTACCCCACTGCGTCTTATGTGAAATAATCAGCGAATGTTGCGGGTGGCGAATAGGATTTCCGGGCGCCAAACCCAAAACCCGAGACACTTACCTACCAAGGACCAAGAAACGGCGCAATCCTTTTTTTAGTTTTTTTTTCATTTTTCATAACTGCATGAAAGTAAACCGAGACTTTATCCACACCTTGTGGATAAGTCGGTTAACGACGCTTAAAAAAACCATTAATGTTGGGTCCCGATTTTGATGGAATTATTGAATTTGAATCCAAAAAAAATAGCCTTGATTTTCAATAAGATCCAGCGGATCAATATTTTTATCGACCGTTGAAATAAAGTTTAAATTGCGGCCTGACAGGGCGTCGCCCGCACCATTTTTTGTATTTTCTCCCGGCGAAATTCAAGAGGGTGTGGAAAACCTCCCGCAAAAAATCCGCCGCGAAAATCCTCAGCGCACGCAACGGGTTTTCAAAATTTTCCTCCGGCGTCGACGTTGTGAAGCGAAAAATTTTCGTCCGCCGCGCCCGGCGGCAACAAAGCCCTTTCCCAAACGCGGTGTTTTTGTGTTATATAGGCAAGTCCATCCGTACGTCGTCCCGTTCGCTGACAAGGAGTGGAGAGCTATGAGAACGTACTTTGCCTTGACCTTCACCTGTTGCGTGGCGCTGATCGCCGGAATGCTGCTGATGTCCTGCGCGGACGACGAGATGGAGGAAAACCGCACCTGGACCGATGTGGAGTCCGGCCTGATGTGGCAACTGGCGGGCATGTACGAAGCGCTCGACTGGGCCGGCGCGCAGCAGTACTGCGAAGACCTCGACGTTGCCGGCTTCACCGATTGGCGTCTGCCGACGCTCGACGAACTGCGGACCCTCGTGCGCGGCTGTCCGTCGGCCGAGTACCTCGGGCCGTGCGGCGTGAACGAAAGCTGCTTCGAGCCCGACTGCCGCAACCAGGATTGCGACGGCTGCCAGTGGGCGAAGGGTCCGGACAACGGCTGCTACTGGGCCGCCGATGTGAAAGGCCCCTGCGGCGAATACTGGTCGGTCACGCCCGTGCCCGACTCCGACACGGCCTGGTACCTGCACTTCAAAAATGGGTACGTCGGCGCCGACTACATGACCCAAACCTATCCCAACGTCCGCTGCGTCCGGTTGTAGGGAAATATTTAAAGGTCAGGAAAGATATCGGCTGGTCCCGGATGTCCGCCTTCGCCATTCTACGAAGCTTTAGCGAAGTAGAATGGCGAAGGCGGAAGCGGAGTGGAGAGATCCCTTTTATCGCTCAATGAAAAGGGATTCCTCCAATCGACACGCTGCCGCGTGTCTCCGTCGGAATGACAACAATACGAGGGTCAGGATAAGTATTTCCCGTCCTGGATGCCCGCCTTCGTTGAAACTACGGCGGACAGGCCCGCCTGCGCGGGCATGACAAGCATCCATCATCATGCATTGCGCGCGTCAGCGCCGGCCGAGGCTTCGCACAATGAAGGTTAATGTCAGGTCCAGGGATTATCCCTGGCGCGTCAGCGCCGGCCGAGGTTACACACAACGAAGCAAACATAGGTCCAGGAATTATTCCTGGTTCCCCATTTGACCCCGTGTCGCCGTGTGATAAATTCCGTTTTGGGAATATCCAATCACCACCAAAAAATCGGATGCGCCATGAGCGAGTTGGTCTTTCGCGGACGCGAGAACGAAATCGAAGAGCTTCTCGACTTCGTAAAAACCGAAGCCGGCGGAACGTTCATCGTCTGCGGCAAAATGGGCATGGGCAAATCGCGAATCCTGCAGGAGCTCGCGATTGAAATCGGCGAAAACTCCCACTGGCTGCACTTCTTCGAGCTGCCGGAAAAAACCTCGGTCGACGCGTTGTTCCCGTTGTGGATCGAACGGGCGTTGAGCGGCAAGGGACTTTTCTATCAATCGCAAAAATCGCGATTCATTAAATTCTTCGGGGAAATCCCCTACGCGCGTCCCTTTATCAAAGCGTGGAACGAAAAGGCAAGCAAGCCGCCGCACTTTCTCTTTTTGGAGATGCTCGAGATCGTTTCCAGCGCTTTGAAGAAAGGCCGCCGCTGCGTCATCCTCCTCGATCCGGATAAGGAAATCGCCGACGACGACGGCGCGGGCAATTTAAAATACATCCTCAAGCACGTACCGCTGCGGGTGAAGATCATCGTCGCGCAACGGCCCGCCGATCGGCTGATGGGCGATGCGGTGTTTCTGGCCGAAAAGGGAATTGAACAATTTCACGCCGGCAACATCGAAAAATTGACCGCCGAAACGATCAAACAAATCTTGCGCGAAAGTACGCAAGATACCGACGTTGAACTCAACGAAGAGGGCATCGCACGGCTGGCCGAGCGCATCGACGGCTGGCCCTACGCGGCGGAACTGTACATGCGCTGGGCGGCGATGTGCCTGGCCGAAGGTCGCCTGGAGGATGCTTGCACCACGCCGCCAAGCGTGCAGGCGGTCGTGCAAGAGTTGTACGAAAAGTGCAAAGGCAACGCGCGCACCGTGGCCGATTGGCTGACCGCCTCAAAAACACCGCTGACCATTAAGGAGATCAGCACAATCTCCGGCCTGTCGGGTCAGGCCGTCGGCGAAGCACTGGAGAACGTCAACCTGCGCCGGCTGGTTAAAATCTCTTCCGCCGGCGCGAAAACCTACGAAATCTTCCACCGCGATCTGAAAGATCACATCGGTAGGAGCCTGACCGAACGCGGCGACTTGCCGCCAATGAAAAAACAACTCGGCGCCCATTACGCCGCCCTGCTGGAATCGCCCGACAAGGAAGAGCAAAACCTCTCATTAACCCACACCGCCGGCTACCTCTTGGAAGCGGGCGACAAGCGGGCGTTTATCGAAGCGGTCATGGCGCAATGGGACCCCAAATATACAAGTGGATTGCTGGCTGTTTGCCGAAATGAAATGGAGCAAGCCCAGACTTGGGCTAAAGAGCTAAAACTCGATCTGAAAACGATATCCTTTTTCTTGGGCAATCTCGGCTTGGTGTATCGCCACCTGGGCGATTTAAAAAAAGCGGCGCAATACCATGAGCAGGCGCTGGCGATTGATCGTGAAATCGGCGACCGGCAGGGCGAGGCGGCGGATTTAGGCAACCTCGGCTTGGTGTATCAAAACCTGGGCGAGTTGGAGAAAGCGGCGCAGTACCATGAGCAAGCATTGGCGATTCATCGTGAGCTTGGAGTTCGACAAGGAGAGGCGCAAAATTTAGGCAACCTCGGCATTGTGTATGCAAACCTGGGCGAGTTTAAAAAAGCGGCCGAGCACCATGAGCAGGCGTTGGCGATCGATCGTGAAATCGGCGACCGGCAGGGCGAGGCGGCGGATTTAGGCAACCTCGGCGTGGTGTATCAAGACCTGGGCGAGTTGGACAAGGCGACGCAATACCATAAGCAGGCGTTAGAGATTCATCGTGAGCTTGGAGTTCGACAGGGCGAGGCGCAAAATTTAGGCAACCTCGGCTTGGTGTATCAAAACCTGGGCGATTTCAAAAAAGCGGCCGAGCACCATGTGCAGGCGCTGGCGATCGATCGTGAAATCGGCGACCGGCAGGGCGAGGCGCAGGATTTAGGCAACCTCGGCTTGGTGTATCAGGACCTGGGCGAGTTGGACAAGGCGGCGCAGCACCATGTGCAGGCGTTGGCGATCGATCGTGAAATCGGCTTCCGGTTGGGTGAGGCGTCGGATTTAGCCTACCTCGGCTCGGTGTATGCCCGGCAAGGTGACAAAGAAAAAGCCTTGACGTATGCACGTGAGGGCTTGGCGATTGCCGAGCAGATCGGCGCGCCGCCGCTGATTGAGGAGATAAAAGGAATTATTGAGCGGATAGAGAAACAATAGGTTGGGGCAAGGCTTCGCCTTTATAAAAACCCGCCGGCGAAGCCAGTTATAAGTGATGAGTTACAAGTGACAAGTTGATGATGTTATCCCTGGCGCGTCAGCGCCGGCCGAGGTTACACACAATGAAGCAAACATAGGTGCAGGAATTATTCCTGCCAGGGATTATCCCTGCTTAAAAAGAAAGGGCCGGCGCCGTGAAAAAAGTGTGCGGCACGACGACGCCGGCGGATATGGGGTCCCGGCGGGAGCCGGGATTGGGGGCTTACACGTGCACCACCCGTTGCGTGAAGGTCGGCACTCGCGTGTAGGGCTGTTCGGCCCCGCGGGCGATGTTCCCGACCAACTGCCAGCAGTGGGGGCAAGACCGCATGTGCATCAACAGTTTGGTGCGGCCTTCACGACCCAGGGCGCCGGCCAAATGGGCGATGATCAACTTTTTGGTTTCTTGGCAACAGATATCGACTTTCTCACCCATGATACCCTCCCGATTCTGGAGGCGCCGGGCTGCTTAACAACCACTTGTGCACCGATCGGGGCCAAGACTACCAAAGAGAAAATCAAAAATCAACCTATTTTTCGGCAAGTTACACAAAATAGTTAAAGTAAAAATTTAGAAAAATGCAAGTCGTTGAATTTACATGGTTTTTCTCTGAAAAAATTTTAAAAAGAAATTGTAAAAAGCTTATAATACGCTCTGTTACACAATTTTCTTCAGAAACGACTTGAGAAAAAAGTTATTCCACTATTTGTTACCAAATGTGGCGGTCGAATTTCCGTTCGGGCACTATATCTGGTCAAAAAAGACTGTCGATAAGTGCGTCGATAGGCGATCAACAGCCCCGTCAGGGGCGATAGAGGGTAGCCCGGTGCGTGACCGCCGGGAAAAAGCCTCTTCTTTAATGGAAGGTCAGGAAAGGTCGGGAACATCCAGATACGGCGCCGGCGGCTGCTCGTCGCGGAGAATTTCAACCAGAATCGGCGTGAACGTGCCGGTCGGTTTGACGCGCAAAAAGATGAGTTTTAACAACACGATACCAAACGCGAGGCCCACCAGCGACAACAGCGCACGCGCCAGGTCGACCGCCAGCGTCCAGCCGAACAGCGCGGTGACCTGCGGACCGAAGAACGCGCCGAGGAACAAAAACACCAGCGGCATCAGGTAGGCGAGCGCAGCCATCGAGACCAGTTTTTCGGGTTCGAGGGCGATTTTCACCCGGTCGCCCTCGTGGGCGCCGACGCGATTGACCGCGCGCACGAGCATGATTTTCGGGCCGCTCTCCGGTTCGGCGCAGGCGCAGCCCACCCCGCACGAGGCGCACGACGAGTGCCGCTCGACGCGCACGGTGGCCAGCAGGCCCTCGGCGGCCAGCACCCGTCCTTCTTCCAGCAGCGCGTTATTGTCCATTTTTCCTTCTGATTCCGGTGGCTTCCAGCACGAAGGCCAGCAGGCCCCAGGCGAAACCGACCACGCTGTACAGGTAAGTAATAATGAGCATCAACAGAAAAAGCAACGAGAAGGGCAGCCCTTTGACCTGCCAGACGAACCACCAGATGCGCGCGTTGAGCGCCAGGTACCCCGCCAGCGCACCGGCCAGCGCCGGGCCGATGTACTCCAGCGGCACCACCAGCGCCGCCGCAACGATGGTCGGCACGAACAGCGCCAGCAGCACGCCGGAGAGTATGTTATTGATTTTCAAGTTTAAATCGGCGCGGAAAATATTCTTGCGCGCCATCAGTTTCGTCCAGGGGATCGCCCGCCCGAACAGATCCGAGGCGATCAGCCCCCGCAACGTGTAGTGCTTGGCGTGGGTCACGCGCAGGTCGGTGCGCAGGCGAATGTCCATGTTCATCTGGGTCATGCGGTAGCCCAGCTCGATATCCTCGACGCTCGCGGCGGTGTACGACTCGTCGAAACCCCCCGCTTTTACAAAGGATTCCCGCCGCACGGCCCCGCAGCCGCACCAGAAGGTCGCCGCGTGCTTCTTGGACGTCAGGTGGGTGTGATGATGAATGAGGTTCTTGTACACCGAGGCGAAATTGTCCGTTGCCGGGAAAATCGTGTACGCGCCGAAACAGGCGTCCATGGCCTCGTGTTCGGCGAACAGCCCCGCGATGCGCTCCAGGATGTTCGGCGGGACGACCACGTCGGCGTCGGTGAAGTATAAAATATCGCCCGAGGCGGCGCTTACCGCCAGGTTGCGCGCGGCCGCCGCGCCGGATTGATGAATCATTTGCAGCAGTTGCACGTCGTATTGAACGGCGATGGCCGGACCGTCGTCGGTGCTGCGATCGTCGACGCACAACACCTCGAAATGCGGATAATCGTTGGCCAGGATACTTTCCAGGCACCGCGCAAGCGTCGACGCCGCGTTGTAAAACGGCACAATAACGCTGATTTTGGGCGGGGTGGACATGCTTGCCGGCCTTGCTTGTTTCAACGCTTTATAGCGGGCGGACGGTCGAAAAGTCAACAAAAGGCGCGCCGAACAGCGAATTTTCCGGTCATGAGCTACATTCAACGATGTTCTCCTCACTGAATTTGGGTGAAAAGGACAATTGATTTTGATCGAAATGGTATGATCCGTTGTGGTTGTATTAATTATTTTTATTTATCGCATTGACTTGTGTTTATAATGTTTTTACGTTTTGTAATAGGGCAACGTATCGATTTGCAGGCCGAAATAAGGATAATCCACCGATGTGTGTTGTGGATATTCCTATCTATGAAATAAATTCATTAATCCACGACATTTTACCGTTGAGGCGTAACAATCGCCGATTTCCGGGAGTCTGTTTTCGGCGGATGGGAGGATAACTATGCGATATTATAGAGTATTGTTGATCATTGGTTTGGGCTTGGCGTTTCTGTTGGTTTTGAATTGTCAGGAGGACGGTTCGTGGTCGCAGGGTGGAGATGAGGGGAAAATCGTCGAACCGGCTTCACCGTCGTTGGCGACGGATGAACAGGACAGTCGTTTTCAATTGTGGGGCGGCGAGATTGTCGCGGTTAATCGGCCGGGTAATTTTTCAGCGGCTTTTGCGGGAGATACGCTGCTCGTAAGCGGAGAATTGAATGGAAAATCATGGAGTTGGACGTGGCGAACGACGGGGGTGGGTAGGGATGGATCATGCCCCCGAACGCCGTGGCGCACCCCGGAGTTTATGGTGACTGAATCGCCCGATGGCCAGGAGCGTGCCCGTGTGAGGTTGTCGGACGGTTGTTTCGCTGAACTGTATGAAAGTCGAGCGAGTGGGCTGCGACAACATTTTACGATCCGTTCGGCTGAGGATGGCCCGGGGCCTTTGCTTCTCGAGGCCGAAATCGGTGGTGATCTGGCGACGGAGTGGACGCACTCCGCGGCCGATCGACTGGCCTTTTCACTGGATAATAAAAACGTCCTGCAATATCAATCAATTATCGCGCTCGATGCCGAAGGCGCGCCATTGCCGATCAGGTGGAAAATGCATGGCGGGTCACTGTGGCTGTCCATCGATGACCGGGAGGCGAGCTATCCGGTGGAGGTCGACTTGTTGTTGGGCGCCGCCAGCGAGTTGTGGGTCGCCCGCTACAATGGCCCGGTGAGCGGGGCGGATGAGGCGTTGGCAATTGCGGTGGACGGTCAAGGCAATGTGATCGTTGCCGGCCCGGCGTTGAACGCCGCAACCGGCTTCGATTATCTGACGGTCAAGTACGACAACGACGGCGCGGTGCTGTGGGCCAAGTGGTACAACGGTCCGGGCGATGGCCCCGATACCGCCACGGCCGTGCAGGTGGATAAAGTCGGCAACGTGTACGTCACCGGCAGTTCCTGGGGCGGCGGCGGTTCGGAACTGGACTACGCTACGATCAAATACGACGCGGACGGCAATCAGCAGTGGGTCAGCCGCTATGCGGGCGCGGCCAACAACACGGATTATGCGTTGGCGCTGGCCCTGGATGCGCAAGGCAATGTCTTTGTCACCGGCTATTCGTGGGGCAGCGGCACGGAATACGATTACGCGACCGTCAAGTACGACGGCGATGGCGTGCAACAATGGGCGAATCGATACAACAGCCCGGCCAACAACCTGGACAAGGCGCGGGCGATCGCGCTGGATGCGAGTGGCAATGTATTCGTTACCGGCGTTTCCATCGGCGTGGGCTCGAGCAAAGATTGTCTGACCGTCGCCTATGACAACGACGGGGGAATTATATGGGTCGAACGCTTTAACGGCGCGGCCAACAACGACGATGAAGGATTCGATCTGGCGGTGGATGGCGACGACAACGTGGTGGTTGTCGGCGCGTCGGTGGGCTCCGGCGTCGGTTGGGATTACCTGACTATCAAGTACGACAACGGCGGCGCTCGACTGTGGACCATGATCTATAACGGAACCGCGTCGGACGTCGATTATGCCCACGCGGTGGCGATCGGCGGCGAAAACGATATTTACCTGACCGGTTCATCGTGGGGAGCAGGCGGCGCTCATGAGGATTTCGTCACCATCAAATACAATCCGGCGGGTGTGCAACAATGGGTGGCGCGCTACGACGGTCCGGTGGCCGACGCGGACATCGCTTACGATCTGGTCGTGGATGTGGCGGAAAACGTTTATGTCGTCGGCGAGTCGTACGGCTGGGGAACGAACCGCGATTATGCGACGCTCAAGTATAACGGCGACGGCGAGCTGCAATGGGTGGCGCGCTATAATGGCCCGGTCAATGATCACGATATGGCCAATGCCGTGGCCGTCGACGAGCAAGCCAATGTTTATGTGACCGGCGAATCGCTCGGCCGCGCCACCGGCTACGATTTCACGACGATTCGTTATTGCGGTGCTTGTTACGTAGGCGGCGAGTGTCATGCCGATGGAACGCTCAACCCCACCAATCCGTGCGAGATTTGTCTTTCGGCGTTTAGTTCCGTGGCCTGGTCCGAGAACGACGGCGCGGCTTGCGACGACGGCGCTTTTTGCAACGGCGCCGATACGTGTCTGGGCAGGCTGTGCAACGTACACACGGGTGATCCCTGTGCGGACAATGGGGTGTATTGTGACGGAAACGAATTCTGCAATGAGACGATCGACGATTGTGTCTCGACCGGCAATCCGTGCCCGGACGATGGTTTGTGGTGCAACGGCGAGGAGGAATGCAACGAGGGTCTGCAACAATGCCTGCACACCGGCAACCCCTGCCCGGACGACGGATTGTGGTGCAACGGCGAAGAATATTGCGACGATTCGCTCGATCAATGTCGCCGGATCGATGTCCCGGCTTGCCCCGACGACGGCTGTTTTTGTAACGGCGAGGAGTTTTGCGACGAGGACATCGATCAGTGCGCCCATCAGAATGCGCCCGACTGTGCCGACAACGGCCTGTTCTGCGATGGCGAGGAATACTGTGACGAGATCAACGACGTATGTGCCGCCACCGGCAATCCCTGCCCCGACGATCTAATGTTCTGCACCGGAGTCGAATCGTGCGATGAAACGGACGATCAATGTTTGCAAACGGGCAATCCCTGTCCCGACAATGGCTTGTGGTGCGACGGTTTGGAATGGTGCGACGAGGGAAATGATCGGTGTCTGACGACCGGCGATCCATGCGATGAAGACGAGCAATGTCTTGAGGAAACGGATGAGTGTGTACCTTTGGCCGATGACGATACGATCGATGACGACACGATTGATGACGATACGACCGACGACGATACGATCGACGACGATTCGATCGACGACGACACGATCGACGACGATTCGATCGACGACGACACGATCGACGACGACACAACCGATGACGATATGATCGACGATGACACGATCGACGACGACACAACCGATGACGATATGATCGACGATGACACGATCGACGACGACACAACCGATGACGATATGATCGACGATGATTCGATCGATGATGATGATGACGACGACGATTGCTGTGGCTGTTGAGAGCGTCGGTAGTAGTATTTCCGTTAATAGAAGTAAAGGAAAATAGCACTAAAAGCGGCGGGTGACCACTGTGTGGTGTGGCGATGTTATTTTGTCATGATTTTAAAAAAAGTTTCCGGATTCTTTGGGTCGCGGAAAAATAAAAATGAGAAAATGAACTATAACTATTTGTAAATTAGCTGTATTTTTCATAAACTCTTTAACCAACCAATGCCTTTTTCGTTTCTATTAAATTTACAAAGTCGTTAAAATTTATCCTTGACATTAAATCTAATATTTATAATACTTCTATCGCGGCCAAGATAAAAAAAAGTCTAGGGGAGGAGACGAGATGAATTTCGGCGACGCGACCCTAATTGTATTCGGCGTCTTTGATTTTTTCGTCATGATTTGGCTGGCGGTTATGGGTATGGGGGGTGTCTGAGAAGAGTTCTTGATTGCAATTTGAATTGGGATGATGGTTAAATGAAACGGATAATCTTGGTGCTGATCTTACTTACGGTGGCACTACTGTTGAACATTGCGGTGGAAAATCACCTGTCATGTTCAACAAATACGACAGTGGTGCAACCGCAACCGTCGCGGGAGACGTTGACCGAATCGGCACAACTCGCCATGGTTGAATCACCCGCAACGGTTGGTTATATTCGGGAATTGGCAGGCAATTGATTTGGGCGAAAATCGATTCGCCGACAAGAAACGTCTGGAGGGGTGGTCCGGGGCCAAAAAGGACTTCTGTGCGCCCGGATTGCTTCGCCAGTGAGCCGACGGAGACAGGCGAAAAAAGTGAAGAAAAATGACTTCCGTGCTGGTAATCATTGTTGAAATGCGTTATCTTGCGGGATATTTTTCGCGTGGAACCGTAGGCTAAGAGGAAAAAGCGCATGGCCAAAAAAGTGTTCACCACCGGAGAAGTCGCTCGTCTGCTGGGCATCAACATCAATACGGTCATCAAGTGGTTCGACACGGGTAGGCTGAATGGTTTCAAACTGCCCACCAGCAACGAACGGCGGATCCCAATTGCCAGTTTGCGGGCTTTCATGTCCAAAAACGGTATCCCCATGGATTTATTGGAAGACAACGGCCCGATGCGGCGAATGTTCCAGCGCGTTTCTTGCAAGGATCCGGTCAACGTGTCAGTGAGCAATGGGCGCGATCACGGCAACTACACCGCTTCGTTGAACGACATTTCGCAAGGCGGAGCAAATGTGGTGCTGGCGGGTGTGCCGAACTTTGCCATTCCGGTCGGAGATTACTCGTTGAATATCGAGGTAACGGGGGGCACTCTGAACGGCGAACAATGGCAGGGCAAAATCGCCCACCTGCGGCCCAGTGATCACACATTGGCGCTCGGCGTAAGATTTGAAAATATTACGCCGGAACAAAACAAACGAATCGCCACGTTTATCGAACAAACCTTGTAAACCGCTGCCGTTTATCCTTTCCAAACAATCCGCGCTATTCGTGTGTCTTTTCGAAGGTCGGGAAAGGTATTTGTTGGCCCTGGATGCTCGCCTACGTTGAAACTGACCCGATGACATACATTCATCATCATGTGTTGCGCGCGTCAGCGCCGGCCGAATGAAAGTCAATCATAGGTCCAGGAATTATTCCTGGTCACCAGCCGCACCCGGCGAACCGGATGCGGCTTTGTTTTGTCCCGGCCGGCGAGACGATGGGGGGGAGGTGGGTGGATGTCAACCGCCGTCCCGCCGGCTCGTAATTCCCTTGCGCCCCAAACGGCGCGGCCCTGCATCGTTCCGGCCGGCGAGGCGGAGGGGAGGGGTGGGTGGATTTTTACCGCCGTCTCGCCGGCTCGTGTTTTCCTTCCGCGCTCAGGCGCGGCGTTCTATCGTTCCGGCCGGCGAGGCGGGAGGTGGGGAGGTGGGTGGACGTTAACCGCCGCCCCGCCGGCTCGTGTTTACAGCACGCGGTCCAGGTCGATCGCCGACCAGACCACACTGGTTCCGTAGCCCATCATCAGCGGATCCATCCAGGGGCCGGCCCAGGTGGAAACCACGCGGGCGAAGAAGAGCACGTTGTCTTCGTGCATGCCCGGCGCGGCTTCCCAGGAGGGGGCCAAGCGGAGGGTGGATTCGACCACATAATCGCCGTAGCCGGGAGCGAAGGACTTCAGCGGCTCGCTCCACTCCATCGGCCGTTTCAGGTCGGCGAAGCGCACGTTGAATTCGGGGATGTTTTCGTCCGGATTCAGGCGCGTGTGCGTCAGCATCAGCAAGTCGCTGTCGGGAAGACGACGCACGGAAAATTCGCCGAACACGGCCTCCTCCACAATCGGCACGGCTTGATCGATCGCGCCCCGCACCCAGTTGCCCTGGGCCGTTCCGGTGTAGAAGTACAACCGGGTCGCCACGTCCGGCCGCTCCAGATCGGCGGCCTTCACGTAAGCCAGGTACAGTTCGCTCTCGCGGTAATTCGGCGTGAGCGTGACGTTGCAGAAGCTGCCCCAGCGCGGATCGGCGTCCTCGTAGCCGATCATGTTTTCGCCGGCGCGGCCGCTGCCGTAGATCAAAAACCCGCGCTCGTGCGCCTCGGTCCAGGGCGGCGTCAGCGCGGCGTCGGCCGGGTAGGTGTCGCGCTCGACGGGCACCGGCGCGACCTGAATGAACTTCTGGTCGGCGAACCGACCGATGTAACGCCACTGGCCGCTGTCCACGTCCAGCGCCAGCAGGTGATTCTGGTCGGTTTGCCAGTTGTTGATGTATTTGCCGTACCAGTAATAGATCGTTTCGTCGTCGACCTGGGCCGCGCCGGTCGGCACGTGATACCAGGCTTCGCGATTTTTCGCCTTGCCTTCGGGGAAGAAGAATTCGCGCTCGATGTCGTTGAGCAGCCCGGTCGGATTGTCGTTCTCATCGAACGCCGTTTCCTGAGTCACCGAGGTGAAATAAGGCTCGCCGCCCATGTCCACCGTCGCGTCGATCCAGTCCAGTTTCTGGTCGTCGTCGAGGTCCATCGCGTAGGGCAGGCCGAAGAACAATCCGCTGGGCGACTGACGGTTGCCTTCGAAGCGGCTGTAGGGCAGCGTGTCGCCGAAGAAGTAGTAGGTCCGGTCGCCGACTTTAATATTGATGCCCAGGTCGGTGCCGTCGACCAACTGGTTGGGCACGTCGAATTGTTCGCCGTTTTGGCTTTGTTCCCAGCGATCCTCACTGCGGCCCAGAAACCCGCGCGTTTCGTACTGGCAGACATCCGCGCTCATGCCGAATTCGCCGAAGCATTCGGCCAGTTCGGGATTGTCCTTCAGCGAGGGCAGGTTGTCGATCATGATCGTCGGGAACGTCGCGGCGGCGGCTTCAGGCGCCAGCAACAGGGTGGCGAGCAGCAACAGCAATGAGAGAATCAGCGGCAGCGGTTTCATCGTCGCTCTCCACAAATCGTACGTTCAGCCTGACGGCTGTGTCTGCGTAACATCATTGTGGAGAATGACGGGTCGGGCATTTTCGGCACGCCCGCGACATGCGGATCGGCCTCTTCGTTCATCTCCACAACTTCGGCGGCCTGGCGATCTCGCTTTCGCGAGACCCATGGCTTTGCGTCCCCGCCTCACGACGGGTTTGCCTTTATCGGTTGTGCCCAAGGCGTTTCGCGCGCCTCTGCCCTTATCCTAATCAAGATCCGGGCCAATTCTCCGTTTTTGTAACCTATTGATTAATAATGATGTTTTTTTCGTCACCTTTCCGGCTCGGTTTTTCGAGGATTACATTTTCGCAATCGGTCATTACAAAACGGAAAGTTGCGATGATATTTTTTGCTCGAAAGAAACAAAAAGCGCTTGCGGACTGCTGCATAATTTTCGATAGGATGAATAATCGGCAAGAAAAGGGAGGGGTAGCGCCATGCGGAAATGGTTACCGATAGTATTGTTGTTTGCGGTTCTCGTGTTGGCCGTCGCCTGCAGCAAGGACGAGCAGGCCGAGGCGGAAAAAGCCGCCGCCGAGTTTCCCGTCGATATTACCGGTTCGTATACCGGCTCGGCGGAGTTGATCTACGACAACAAACCGCTGGCGATGACCGCGAAATTGCGCATCGGCCCCGACCGCAAGATCGAGCGTCTCGAATGGCAGGGTTGGCGCACCCTGAGCCGCACCGACGATCTGCTCTGGACACCCGACGGTTCGGTCCGTTTAGCCACGACGTTTTTTCAGATGAAACACGGCAGCTATCAGGATCGCGACGGCGAATTCCGCATGGAACGCAAGGGCGCGCACCTGGAAGTGTACGTCAATCAACCGCGGCGCGCCCCGATCCACTACCTGCAGTTCAGCTACGATTACACCGACACCGAAATGGCCACGATCGATGCGGGCGGCGTCTTCGCCATCGACCCCTCCGGCGAATGCCTGACCACCACGGTCAAGGTCGTGTTCCCGGCCATCGCCGGCTCGTCGATCACGCCCGACAACTTCGAAATGGGCCTCGACTCATCCACCATTCTCAAGCACATTCCCGGCGCCGATCAGATGAATCGTAGCGCGTCGGCGTTCGGCACCAAAATCATCGGCGAGAAAAACACGACCTTCAGCAAGGTCCAGCTGTCCAATACCCCCAAAGGTCAATGGTTGATCAACGCGGTGAAGGTGGACACCAATACTCAGCGGCGCACCCTCATCGAACATCCCGACACGATGTATTCGATCACCATCACCGAACCGGCCGTGCGCCAGGTGGAAATCGCCTTCTGCACCGACGGCCGTAAATATATGTTCGTGCCCGACCGTAAATTCAAATACGAACTCAAGCCGGGGATGTGATTCAGTCGGCCGCCGACATCTTGTCCGCCGTGGCCAATATCTTTTCGACCATCGGCGACGGCGCGCCCTTGCCTCCCGAGCGATAAATTTTTTCCGAAAAGTTATGTTAAGCAAGAAATTTTATTGTTACGCCCGGAAGGACGACGTCGGCCGTCGACCCCTCCGCAATTGCGCGAAAGCGAAGAATCATTTAACCTTACCCTTCGGCGTTCGTGGGCCGCGCCGGGAGCGTGATGGAAAAAAGGACGCTCGCCGTTCGATCGGAAGCTGTGGAATACCTCTGAACCAAGGAGACGATCCATGTCCAAGTTCACTCGCCGCCACTTCCTCAAACTCGGCGCCGGCGCCTGTGCCGGAGCGACCATGTCGTCGATGATCGGTTGCGGATCCGGAGACGATGACGACGACAACGACGACGACATCAACAACCACGAGCCGCCCGATCTGAGCGGCGACGATGACGACGACGACGACAGCACGCCCACGGAGCGCTCGAACGTTCACGCGCTGTTGTTCGACGAACTCAGCGAACTGTTCGACCAGACGCGCCTGGCGATGACCACCATGGGCATCACCAAAAATTCGCTGACCGGCTCGACCGTGTTCATCAAGCCGAATTTCGTGTCCCTCGGCCTGGGCAACCGCGGCTTTTTGGGCGCCAGCGGCGAATGCACCAAAGCCGAGCTGGCCGCGGCCGTCGCCGAAATGTGCCTGGAAGCGGGCGCGGCGAAGGTGACCATCGGCGAAGGCGCGCAGGGCGAAAGCTGGGATTGGTCGATCGTCTACTTCCTGAACGACAACAATTTCCACGGGGCGACCAACCTCGCCGCCGCGGTCGATTATCTCAACACCAAATACGGCGCGGGCAAGTGCGAGCTGATCTGTCTGAACCAGACCGACCAGTGGGCGCGCATTCCCTCGTGCGCCACCGACGAGGTCGTTGCTGACGGCCTGCTGGTCAGCAAGCATTGGTACGAGGCCGACCACGTGATTTCGTTGCCGGTGATCAAAAGCCACCTGTGGGCGGTGTTCACCGGTTCGATGAAAAATTACGTCGGCATCGTGCCGGTGCACGATCCGATGGGCGCGGGCTTCGTGCGCCAGAAGCTGCACGCGGTGTACGCGCACGCGACGATGGCCGGCTACGCGGACATCGGCATCACCGGCGCGTTCCTCGACGCGCACCGCTATCGCATCGGCGAAGGCAAACAGGATTTCTCGATCGTCGATTGCTCGATCGGCGTCGAAGGCAGCGGCCCGCACGTCGAGCCGGTGAACCCGGGCATCACCATCGACATCAAGAGCCGCACGCCGGCCAACAAGTACTTCCTGCTCGCCGGCGACGACTACACGGCCAACGATTACGTCATGTCCAAGGTGATGAACTTCGGGCCGGTGCTGCAGTTGAAAATGGCCGAGCACCTGGGCCTGGGGCGCATCGACAAGGGCGTGCGTCTCAAGGGTGCGAGCCTGTCGGACATTTTCATCGGCGATTGGCTGCCGCCGTTCCACATGAAGGAAGATTTCTTCATCATGCTCGACAACCTGTTCAACATCTTCGGCAAGAAAGCCACGCGCGAGCGCATCTACCTCGAAGCGTTGCGGCTGTATACGGCGGCGTAAAAAGGTCAGGGAAAGTATTTGCCGGTCCTGGAAGCCCGCCTTCGTTGAAACTACGGAGGGCAGGCCCGCCTACGCGGGCATGACGTACAGCTATCTTCATGCATCCGTGCGCGTCAGCGCTGGATACGGCTTCACACAATGAATGAAACATGGGTCCGGGAATTATTCCTGGTTGGCGAGCACTTCCTCGAAGAACGGGACGCGGGGCGCGTACAGGAAGCGTCCGCCGGGCGCGAGCGCGCGCATGATGTCCATGAAGCGATGTGCGTAGCGTTCCGGATGCCCGTTGCGCCGCAGGTGGTGATGTTGGAAGTGCAAGGTAAATCCCTGGTGCGATAGAATCGCGCCCCACCGCTTTTCGCCCAATTCGAACGAAAACCAATCGGCGCGGTGCAAAAACTCGTTGGGTTCGACCTCGAGGTCCACGCCTTGCGCGTCGACCCCCTGCGCGCGCAGGTGATGCACCAACGCCGCGTTTTCGCCGCAACCCAGATCCAGCACCGGCGCGACCAGCTCGGCGACGGCGACCCCGAGCATCCGCAGTTGCAGCTCCGGCGTGTACAGGCTGCACACCGGCTCGCTGTAGACGAACGCCGCGCTGCCGTTCGTCTCGACCAGCGAACGCACGATCGCCGCCAGCGCCGTGCGGTATTCGCCCAGCAGCCGTTGCGCTTCCGCCGCGACCGCCGCGACCGTCGCCGCGTTGAACAGCGCGTTGGCCAAGGCGTTGAGCGTTTGCGCGTGCAGCAGATGCAGCGCGCGTATCTGCGTCGACTCGAACAACAGATACTGATTGCGCAGGCGCAGATACCGCAGGGCGCGCGCCGTGAACGCGTTGATCGCCGCCGCACGCGTGGCTTCGTCGGTCAGTAGATGCGGTAGCGCTTCGCGTTGGGCGAACAGCGCGACGAGCGCGGCGTCGTCCGGCGCGGCGACCGCCCTCGGTTGATCGAGCATGCGCAACGGCAACTCATCCAACGGCGCCAGCCAGGCCCGCGCGAAATCGGCTATCAGCGTCTGAACGTTCATGGCGTGCGGGTCGTCCTTTCCGTGCGAATTTCCGTGCGGTATCGGAGCATGCTTCGATCCAAAAAGCAATTATCGACCGACAAAAGCGAGGGAAAGTCATGTATTAAAAAACGAGGGAAATATTGGCTTGATAACATCGTTTTCACGCGTTATAGAAATAGGGCAATCTGACGAGTTGCGGTGCAAACCTCTCCACGAGCGGGATAAAGAGATTTTCCTATTGAATATACGTGCTGAAAGCCCTTGCCTGGGCTGAAAAAACTCATTCCTGAAACGATGGGACTTATTATCTTGTAGATATAATTATCCAATCAATTAACCGATGAATGGGGGGGGAAATCATGTATTCCAAATATGCATATCGAAAAATATTGATTCTTTCGGTTCTTCTGGTGTGTTTGGGCCTTGGTTTGGCATGCGCATCGAGAACCCCGTCCAGCGATTCTCAGGAAGCGGTGCCGGGATTGCCGGAAAAAGCGACCGACAAATTTTCGGCCGGCATTTCGCGAGCGGACAAATTCCCGGAACAGGACTTGATGCAATCACGAGACAAAGCCAAACCTTTGAGCATGGATCTGGCCGGATTGTCATCGTTGATCGCGATGCCAAAAATCCACGGGGGTTTTAAAGTAACCACGGACAATTGGCAGTGGATGACTTCCTTGTTATGGGCTGCCGACGAGGGACATCATTGTGGCGGCACGTTGATTCATCCCGAATATGTTCTCACAGCGGCGCACTGTTTTAGAGATTCCAAGAAACCGTCCGATTATCGTGTCTCCATCGGCTTACTCGATCTTTCCGAATTGTCCACTTACAAAGAAAAGATCGATGTGGAAAAAATAATATTGCATCCGCAGTACGATTCGAAAACCAAAAATAATGACATTGCGCTTTTGAAGCTGTCGCGAAAATCCAAGAAAAACACAATCGATGGTTTTTGGGCTCCCGATGAAAAAAATTCGGTCATTATCAAAGAAAAGGCAACGATCATCGGTTGGGGGGAAACGGAAAAAGGCGTCTATCCAATGAGATTAAGACAGGTGGACGTGCCGATAATAACGGCTGACGTTTGTCGAGTGGCTTATGGAGATAATTTGACGAAAAATATGTTTTGTGCCGGATACCCACAAGGAGGAAAAGACAGTTGTCAGGGCGATTCGGGCGGGCCGATATTTTTTACGGATAAAAACGGCAAACATTATCAGGTCGGGATAGTAAGTTGGGGCTATGGATGCGCAATGGCCGGATTTTATGGGGTATACACCAAAGTGACCAACTATCGCGATTGGATTAAAAAGATTGTCGGCAAGTCCCTTTGACAAAGTCCGGGCACGGCAGACGATTTTAAAAACGGGATCGATTATTGATCGTTTCCGGCCGGTTCCGTCACCGCGCCGTACAGCTTGCCGTCGTGTTTGAGCGAGGTGACGTAGATCGTCTCGCAGGCGCCGGGGCCGCCGTCGGTGCGGATCATGCTCGTGTTCCATTCGCGCTTTTGGCCGTCGAGCATGATGTGCGCGTTGATCAGGTAGCCGGTCAGCTCGAACTCGTCGTTGCGCCCCAGCCGCCCCAGCGCGCGACGCAGGTTATCGTCGGCGCACAGCAGATGGCTGTTGGAGAAATGCGTGCCGACGTAGTGCTGGTCGACCGGCGCGCCGGGCTTGATGCGGTACCACGAAAAGCGCAGCGAATCGTGCTTGAAGGTCACCGTGCCGCGCATGTCCTCGGTGGCCAGCCGCCCCCACATCGCGCACAGGTCGTAGGGAATCAGATCCTCGTACAGGCTGTGCTTCAGATGGTTCAGACCGCACACCTTGCCCGCCAGCCGATACGCCGCCTGCGGATACAACATCGCCTCGCCGCGCTCAAAAGCCACCTTGATCGGCGCGGCGTCGCGCAGATTCACCTGCGTCGGATCGTCCGCCAGCGGCAGCGCGTCAAAGTACACGTCGTCGTGGGGCGGTGCGGTCAGTCGGTAGACGATCGCGTATATCGCGACGATCGCCAGCGCCACGCCCGCCGCGGTCAGCGCCAACTTTTTCATCGCGCCAGCATAACCCAAAGCGACGCCGCTGGGCAGACGGATTTCCTGGAAGGTTAGCCCCGAACTTGTTTCAGGATAACGATCTTTTCCGTCCTCCTTGGGCTCGACTCAAGGATCTGGTTGCGTCAAGCACACCTTTGGCTATCGCCAAAAGTGTGGCACACGGATGAAGGACGCTCTTTCCGTGTGCCATGGTTTTCGCCGCCAGGCGAAAGCTGTGCGTGATTGGAACCAGATCCTGAAACAAGTTCAGGAAGACAATTCACCTGTCATTATTCATTCACCGCCTGTTGCGAGTCGCCGCCGAAAACCTCGACGTCGATTTGCGGGGGATTCTCCAGCGCCTTTTTGACCGCGCACATCGAGGCGGCGCGGATCAGCGCGCTGTGATATTTGGCCGGGAACTCCGGCGCGGTTTCGATGATCAATTTCACGCCGGTCAGTTTGTGGGTTTGCGGATCGAACTCATTCCGCTGTACCAGGCTGACCTGGTCGGTTGAGATGTGGCGGCTGTTGAGGAAGCTGGCGATATAAAACCCGGCGCAGGTTCCCAGCGAGGCCAAAAAGAGCGTGAACGGCGAGGGGGCCGAGCCGTCGCCGCCGGCCATCATGGGTTGATCGGTCTGCACGACCAGGCCGCCGATTTCCGCGTTGACGCGCACATTGCCGGGGAAAGTGATTTTCATGTCCATCTGGTATTCCTTTTCTATCTGATTTTTTTAATGTTTTTTATTTTCCGGTCCTTTTTTTTGCCGGATCCGATGTTTATATATGTGGTTAATCATTGTTGGGGTAAAAGACAAGTTCACAATGGTCAGGCGGCGCCGGGAACGATGATCGAATCTGCTTGCATATCTTTAAAATCAGAGTTAAAACCGGTGCCCGATTCCTCATTAAATAAATGGAGGTTGGTATGGCTATACGAGTAGGTATCAACGGCTTCGGCCGCACCGGTCGCGCGTTTCTTCGCGAAGCCAAACGCCGCAAGGTCGATTTCAACTTCGTCGCAATCAACGACGTGGTGAATCCGGCGCTGCTGGCGGCTAATTTGCGCTTCGACTCAGTGCATGGCGCATACCCGAAAAACCAGGTGAAGATCCTGGTGGACGACAAGGGTAATCAGGTCCTGCACTTCGGCAAGGACCATATCCGCATTCTGGGCGAACGCGACAACACCAAGTTGCCGTGGAAGGCGCTGGGCGTGGATCTGGTGGTCGACACCACCGGCGCGTGGAAAACGCGCAAGGATCTGGACGCTCACTTCAAAGCCGGCGCGAAAAAAGTGATCGTATTCCCGCCCCCGGGCTACGATGTGGATCTGTCGGTGGTCATGGGCGTCAACGACGGCCAGCTCACCGGCAAGGAAAAAGTGATCAGCGCCACGTCGTGCACTACCAACGCGGTCGCGCCGCTGGCCAAGCTGCTCGACGACGCGTTCGGCATCGAGATGCTGTTCGTCACCGCCGTGCACGCGTTCACTTCCGACCAGCGCCTGCTGGATTACCCGCACCCCGACGTGCGCCGCAGCCGCGCCGCCGGACTGTCGATCATCCCGAGCTGGACCAACGCGGGCAAGGCCGTCGAGCGCGTCCTGCCCAACCTCGAGGGCAAGGTCTACACCGGCGCGCACCGGGTGCCGATTCCCGATGGCTCGATCGCCGATTTGACGTTCACCACCAGCAAGCCGACCTCGGTCGAAGAGATCAACAAGGTCTTCGCCAAAGCGGCGGCGAGCAAGCAGTGGAAGGGCATCGTCGAATACGAAACCGATCCGCTGGTTTCGGTCGATATCGTCGGCAATCCGCATTCGGCGGTGTTCGACGCGGGCCTGACGCAGGCGGTCGACGACGGCTTCTTCAAGGTAGCCGCCTGGTTCGACAACGAGATCGGCTACGCCAACCGCGTGATCGATCTGATCCTCAAAATCAACAGCCTTGGCGCCAAGGTCTGGTCGTAAAAGGAGGCCGCAATGACTTTACGAGTAGCGATTAATGGATTTGGTCGAGTCGGCCGCTCCGTGCTGCGCGCCGCCCTGGAACGCAACGTTGATCTCGAATTCGTCGGCATCAACGACCTGACCGACCCCGAGCAGTTGCTCCACAGCTTCAAATACGATTCGATCCACGGCGTCTACAAAGACGCGGCGCGGATCGAAAAGAACTTCATGTTCGTCGGCGGCAACAAGATTTTGCTGACCGCCGTCAAAGACCCGACCAAACTGCCCTGGAAGAAACTCAAGGTCGACGTCGTCATCGACTCCACCGGCGTCTTCCGCAAGCGCGAACAGTTGGAAGGCCACCTCAAGGCCGGCGCGAAGAAAGTCGTGCTCGCCGTGCCGCCCAAAAACGCGCTGGACGCCACCGTCGTGCTCGGCGTCAACCACAACGTGCTGACCAAGAACATGCAGTTGGTTTCCAACGCCTCGTGCACCACCAACTGCGCCGCTCCGGTGGTCAAGGTCTTGCACGACACCTTCGGCGTGAAACGCGGTTACATGATCACCGTGCACGCCTACACCAACGACCAGCGCCTGCTCGACTTCCCGCACAGCGATCCGCGGCGGGCCCGCGGCGCCACGTTGTCGGTCATCCCGACCACGACCGGCGCGGCCAAGGCGATCGGCACGGTCATTCCCGAACTCAACGGCAAAATGCAGGGCATGGCCTATCGCGTGCCGGTGGCCGACGGTTCGGTCTGCGACCTGATTGTCGAGCTGGACAAAAAAGCGACCGTCAAGAAGATCAACGAGGCGATGAAGAACGCGTCGATGACCTATCTGCGCAACATCCTCGAGTACACCATCGACCCGATCGTCTCGGTCGACATCATCGACAATCCGCACTCGTCGATCTTCGATTCCGGCCTCACCCAGGTCCTCAACGGCAACTGGGTCAAGGTCAGCTCCTGGTACGACAACGAGTGGGGTTACTCCAACCGCATCGTCGACCTCTGCGAGCGCCTGTTCTACATCTAAGCGAGCAAAATACATCCAGGCGAGCCTATAATGGCTCGCCTGGATGTACTAAGATAATTCATTATCTGATTTGTTTTCTAGAAAACTTGGAGACCAGGAATTGATTTTTTCTGTTGGTGATAAAGGTATTTTTTTTAATATGTAGTTGCCCTTTTTCTTTTTTCTTTCTTCAGTGTCAATTAGTAATATTAAATACATAATAGATGACTTCGAAATTGTAAGTGCTGTTAGGCAATCATTAATAAAATCCCTAAACTTTATTCGTTTGATATCAGTATTGAGTTGTTCTGGATGTATAATGTCGTGAACAACAAGAAAACGATGGGTTAGCGCATTTCTTAAACCTATTAAATGATTTAAATGTCCTCCAAAGCTTAACTCTCGAGCGATATCTGATAAAGCAAAAGCAAAAATATTTTTCGATTCTTTGAATTCTGGTTTTAATTTATAGGGATTTGGTGATTCGGTCCAAATATTTCGAAAATATATATATCTATCTTTGCCCTTTTTTATTCTAAAGTAATCGTGCACAAAAACAGCCATTTTATCGAGGAGATCCATTGATGAACGCAATGATGTTTTTAAAAGTTGGATATATGGTCCTTCAAGCGAATAGTCTAACGGTGAATATAATTCAACATTTTTATAAATAGAAGCTATATTCTTTGACGATGATAACCCTTGAATGAAAAAATATCGGGCCATTATATATTCTTGTTTTAATTGATTGATAAAAGTGATTATTCTTTCTGGCCTTCCTGGTTGTTGTTGAATTTCTAGAATCCCAGAAAGATACATTGGATCTCCTAACACAACAAATTCATCATCACCAATCATTGTTGTTGGTGTTAAGTATAAATGATTTTCTAGACAAATTTTTTGCGTAAACCGTTCAAAATTGTTAACCGGTACCGGCCTATTAATTGGTTCTATTTCCATTTTTTTATGTGCTTGAATTATTCTATCTACATATAAAAGATTTTCCTTAAAAGGGCGGACCATATGTGGTGGCGGTGAATATTCAAGAGCTTTTTCAAGCAATTTTTTTGCTTCGATGTAAAATAAATGCGTGTGTCCCCTCACCAATGGTGCAAGATGCCTTAGTGTTATTCCTTTATTTCCTAACGCTTCAGGCATGTTTGGGAGATATTTTAATGCATTTTCATAATTTGATATTGCGTCAACCGATCGATGAAGGGAATCCAAACAATTAGCATAATTAACATAAAACTGAGCAATTTGAATATCTGATAGTTGTTGTTGGATTGATTTTAATAATAAATGCGCATGTAAATAGAAGTCTTTCGCTTTAAAGTAACTATCATCAATTGTTCCTTGATCTATACAATCATATTGTCTAAGAGTCCAAATACATAAATATCCGTTTGCAAGATTATAATAATTACTAAACAGATGTTTTTCATTTTGGATGTGGGGCAAAATTCTTTCTCCAGTATCAATCCCCCTTTTTATAATATTTTCATCCCCCTTTGACGATCCTATATCAATTAATAATCCACACAGATTGTGGTATAATAAATAATTAGTTGTCTCGGGTATGCTCAGAATATCTTTTTCTATTTCTGTAGCAAGATTGATAGATTTATTAATGTTATTTTGATCAAGAGCTTCAAATGCTAAAACAATTTTGTTATCAATGTTCACGTTGGTTTTCCTTCAATAACAACTAATATATATTCTATCAAAACTCATTAGTAAACAAGCTGAGAGCATTATCATTTTTTTGTAGATTTCTAACTCGATTCTACAACGCAGACGACGATGGAGGCATCAAGAAAGCAACTAACCTTTAGATATTAGCCTTACTCGAAGAACCATACTAGACGCGGTTGACATCGCCTTGCGATGGGCAACAAAATGTTATCAGGAAAATAAACGAACATTGGTAAACCCTCTTAGACAAGCGCCGAACGATTTTCCATAATTTCGACCGACGTGCGCCCGGTTTTACCTGAAGGGTTCATGTGATGTGGGAGTTGGCCAAGACTTCCATAAAAGGAGCTACTCAGCCTCACGCCGGCGCTTTGTGCATGAACACGACGCCGGGCGAGGGGATTTCGCAACTCCAGCCGAAGCGCGCGGCGAGGTAGTGCAGGGTTTCGGGGTCGTAGAAAACCACGTGGGTCGGGTCGCGCCGATAGTGCCAGTTGGCGAAGGATTCCTCCGCGGGCGGGAACGCGGTTAAAATCGCCAGCACGCCGCCGGGCCGCAGCAGGTCGTCGAAGCGCGCGAACTCCGCCGCCGGATCGTGAAAGTGCTCGACGGCTTCCGAACAGGCGATGAAATCGTATTGCCGCTCCAGATTGTCGCGCTCCGGATAGAAAAACACGTCGTACAGCGCGACGCGATGCCCCGCCGCCGTCAGCATCTGGGCCAATGCCGGGCCCGGTCCGCAACCGTAATCCAATCCCTGCGCGCCGGGCGGCAGCTTCGCCAGCAGCGGATCGACCAACCGCGCCAGGTGCGCGCGATACCCGGCATCCTGCGGATCGTTTTGGTGCCGGCGGTAGCGCGCCAGCTCCTCGTCGGGCGTCAGGCGCTGCGCCGGATCCAGAAACGTCGCGCGGCATCGCTCACAGCTCCGGTAATCGCGCCCGGCCACCGTTGTGAAATGCCGCACGGACGCATCGCCGCAAACAATACACGCTATTCTTCTCGTCCCCATGGCACGAGCATGTCGACATCCGACTCCTCTTGTCAACACGCTTTTAATGGAGGGACACCATACTTAATTATTATGGATGGGAAAAATGGTTGAATAGTGGGATTTTTTCGTATTATTGAGGCCGGTGCACGTAGGCGCAATTTAACCTTTTGTTTTCATTATGTTTTTTTAATTAAGTATGGTGTCCCTTAATTAATATGTCGCATCGGCGCATAAACTCCCTAAAATGCTTGAGTTGCTGGCAATTCTCTCCGAAATATAAAGTGGAGGGACGAACCATGGCACGCAAAGTAGGCGGAACCCAGCTTCTTTTAGCGGCGTTAGCTCTGTTATTTATGGTGATGACCGTCGCCATGTTCACCATCGACACCACCTCGGCCATTGGCCCGCTCGCCCAGGGCGAGGACAAAGTGGTGCACAACGATGATTTCCCCGTCGACGCTTCGCTCCAGGTGGCCGCCCTGCTCGTGCAGGATTTCCCCACCCAGTGACCCGGCGCCGCTACGCACATTTACTCCCCTTCCTATTGTAAAAACACTTTATTTTCCGCTACAATAGCGTCGACCGACCCTGGGGGGAGCCATGGCCTGTCGGTGGACGATCCTCATCTTGTGCGTAGCGTTGCTCGCCGCTTGCGGTGATACGACCCCCATACGTTCGCTCGCGACGACCTCGGCGGCGCAAACGACGGCCGCAGGCTTCGCCTGGACGCCCCTGAGCAACCGTCCGCGGCCGCCCTCGACGCCGATCACCGGCATCACCTTCGAACGGCACACGACCTACCAGATTCCCGGACCGTTTTTCCCCACGCGCTGCGGTGACTTGTGGCCGGTGACCTGGGCCGACGACGGCAACATGTACGCGGCCAACGGCGACGGTTTCGCCTGGCAATGGTGGCCCACCGACATCGCCGTCTCGCGCCTCGAAGGCAAGCCGCCGTTGATGACCGGCCACACCTCGCCCGCCGCCACCGGCAACATGATCGCCGGCAAGTGGCCGCCGCGCTGGCAACTGTCGCGCAAACCGACCGGCATGACCTGCGTCGACGGTAAGCTGTACATGTTCTTCCAGAACCTCGCCGCCTGGACCAGCCCCAACGAGTTCGGCGAAGCCCCGCACGCCTCGCTGAGCGTCAGCGAAGACTATGGCGTCACCTGGCATTACGACCGCGAACGGCCGATGTTCACCGACTACGTGTTCACCACCGGCTTCTTCCTCGACTTCGGCCAATGTCAGCGGTGGGCGATCGACGAGTACGTCTACGTGTACGGCCTCGATTACAACTGGCGGCACTCGCCGGGCTTCATCCAGACCAAGATGTTCCTCGCCCGCGTTTTGCCCGAAGATCTGCCGAACATCGCCGGGTGGGAGTTTTTCGCCGGACTCGACGGTGCGGGCGCGCCGACCTGGTCGTCGGACATCACCGATCGCGTGCCAGCGCTGGAGGACGACACCGAGTACGGTCCGGGCATGGGCGGCATCGCGCAGGGCGGCGTGGTCTACATCCCGCCATTGAATCGATACCTGTATTCATCGTGGGCCGACGCGGGGTGGATGTTCTACGAGGCGCCCAAGCCCTGGGGACCCTGGACGCTCGTGCGTTTCGAGCCCTGGAACGAGGAACCGCTCAGCGACGACTACCACGGCGGGTACGCCACGGTCATTCCCTCGAAGTTGTTGGATGACGACGGCCGCGGCGGCTGGATTTCCGCGTCGCTGTTGGGTGCGCTCGACGATCGCTACTACCGCTACAACCTGCGCCGGTTTTGGATCCACACCGATTAGCGCGGCTATTCCTTGTAGACTCCCTGGATGTCGCGGCCCCAGTTGCCTTCGGGCGTCTCGACCACCACGTAGTACAGCCGTTTGTTTACCGTGCGATCCTGCAGGTAGGCAAGCGCCTCGTCTTTGGACTTGGCTTTATAAACCTCGTAGGTGTTCGGGCCGTTGCTTTCGGTGCCGACGTATTTCACCTTCGGCTTGGCCGGTTTGGCCTTGGCGGCGGCCGGTTTTTCATCTTCCTTCGGCTCGCGTGCGCCGCGCTGCCGGCCGTCGTTCGCCTGCATGACTTTCAACGCTTCGTCGAACAACGACCGCGTCAGGTCGGCGCCCCAGGCAATTATTTCCCACTCGCCTTCGTCGATCCCGAAACAGCCGTATTCCAGCACCTTGGTGCTGATGAACTCGCCGGAGTCCTCGGCTTTTTGGATGAACGGCAACGCGGCGAACGCCGTTTCCGCCTGTTCCTGAGTGGCGAACCGATAACAGAAATAAGGATATCCCTTCGCGGTGATTTGGGCGTTCACCGCACCCTGACCGGAGGTGAAATGCAAGTTGACGTTCGAACCTTCCGACACGCTCATGCCTTGGACATTCCAAGCATTGGTTGCTTTATCCTCCGTGTCGTAACGCGTACCTAGGTTGTCTTTGGCGTAAAATTTCTTTTTGCCGAACAGTTTTTGGAAGAACGACATAGTGACCTCCCCAAAGGTATGTGATAATTTATTAAAGTTGGAATATCTTTTTAAGTTTATGTTTAAAGTCGGCTCACAGTCAACCGCGCCGCCATAAAAAAGCCCGTCCCAACCGGGACGGGCATGAGGTTCGGCCCGCTTCGTTTACAGGATCTCCCCCTTGACGGTCACGCCGATGCGCACCTGCCAGATTACCGAATACGAATCGGCGTCGGTGCACTCGACACAGTAGTTGAATTCCTCGTCGCGATGGTCCAGGTAGTGGTTGATGAAGGACACCGCGTCGCTGGGCACGTCGATGCCCGTCCAGCTCGAGCTGCCTTTTTCCACGCCCGTTTCCACCACCGTCACCGTGCCCACCGAGCCGGTCATGGTCAGCATGCAGTTCATGTTGGTCACTTCCACCGGCTCCCAAACCGCCTCGGCGTACTTGGCGTCGACGAAGTCCAGATCGACCGAATCGATGTCCACGTCATCCTCATCGATGTCGTGCTTTTTCAGCTCCTCGGCCACCGAGGTCGTGCCGCAGTCCATGTCCAGCGTCTGCGTGCCGCCGCCGTCGGAGGCTTCGATCGGCTCGAGCTCCAGCGTCGCGTCCTCGTCGAAGCTGGTGTCGATCTGGTCGCCGGCCACGTCCTTCGCCGTTTCCTCGATGTCGCAGGCGAAGAGCAATACCAACGCCAGCACCAGCGGCAGCAGCAAAATCGGAATAAGTTTTCTGTTCATCGGCCCTCCTTTGTTTTCGTATCGATATCCTTTTGCGGTTGTCGTCGATGGTTCGCCTATCCGAATGGAATCGCCGTGCGTCCGGATGAATAATCATCCGGCGCCTGCCTGGCGGTGCGTCCGATGGTCGTTGAGCGATGATGTATCGTTTCTTCTTGCGGTTGCTCTTTTTGCATACAACGAATATGCACGGAGGGTCAACAATAAAGACAATAATTCAATTGGTTAGAATTCGACCGGACGCTTACAGATAGCCCAGGTCGCGCAACGTCGAGCGCAGTTGGTCGCTCATCGGCTCGCCGGTCACGCCCGGTTTGTACAGCGGCTCCTGCCCGCGCTTTTCGGCCAGCATCCGGCGGTATTCCAGCGCCAGGTTGCCGTGCTGTTCGTAGACATTGTCGGTTTCGGCTGTATCGCTAAGCCGGTCGAAGAGGAAGTACTTGTTTTCCGAGATCGAGTGCATCAGCTTGAATTGCGGCCCGATCAGCGCCGCCCAGGAGTTGGTCCGCACGCGTTCGGTGAACGAATACAGCATGCGCTCGGCCAACGCCTTGCCGCTCCACAACGGCGCGAGGTCCAGACCGTCCAGGTACTTGGGCCGTTGCGCCCCGGCCAGCGTCGCCAGCGTCGGGTACAGATCGATCAGCGACACCGGCGTATCGACCGTCAGCCCCGCCTGCTTGCCGCCCGGCAGCTTGATCGCCAGCGGCACGTTGACCGTCTCGGCGTACAGGTCGCGTCCGTGAATCATGTTGTGGTGCTCACCGAAAGCCTCGCCGTGATCCGAGGTGATCACCACCGCCGCCTGCTCGTAGCCCGGCAGATTCTTGAGCAGCTTGGCCACCGAATCGTCGCACGCGGCCACTTCGCCGTCGTACAGATCCACCAGCATCTGCATCTTGTCGGGCTCCTCGAAAAACACGCCGGTCTGCGCCCAATCGACGAACTTGGTCGTCGAGTATTTTTCCACCAGCTCCAGGTCCAGCTCCGGCGCCATGCGCTCGGTGAAACCCTTGTTGATCTTGTACGGATGGTGCGGGTCGAAGTAGTGCACGAACAGGAAATAGGGCTTGCCCTGCTTTTGCAGCCGCTGGATCTGCGGCAGGAAAATTTCCAGTTGGTTGTCGACCGCTTCGCGATCGGCGAACCAGAACGTCTTGTAGTGATCGAAGCCCTGGTCCATGCCGTATTGTTCGTGCATGTGATAGTTCGCCGAAATGCCGAAGGTCGCGTAGCCCGCGGCCTGCAGCGACTCGGCGAGCGTGGTGAATTTCTTGCTCATCGTCTGCTGGCTGGAGACCGTCACGTTCTCGATCTCCGCGAACACCACGCCGTGCCGGGGCGGATAAACGCCGGTGAACATCGAGTTCATGCTCGGCACCGTCCAACTGGACGGCGCGTAGGTGTGCACGAAGCGCACGCCCTGCTTGGCGAACGCGTCCAGCGCCGGCGTCGTCGGCCGTTCGTAGCCGTAGGAGCCCACGTGGTCGGCGCGCAGGGTGTCGATCACGATCAACACGATCGGCGGTTGTTTCGCTTTCCCACAGGCGCTCGCGCCGAACGCGAGCAACGACAGCAGCAGCAGAAAAATCGTCAGGCGTCGTAATTGCATCTCGTCATCGTTCCTTTTGTTTTATTCGCGCGCGCATCTTAACAGAGTGGGCGCGCCCGCGCAAAGCGATTGTATCTATGGTATAACGGGCGCAATCAATTGCGAAGGAGTAAACCGATCATGGCCGAATGCCCGAACCTGAAGAAGAACTCGGATTTCTGCAACTGCACCTACGCGGGCTGTCCGCGCCACGGCAAATGCTGCGAATGTTTGCAGTACCATCTGCGCAGCAATCAATTGCCGGCGTGCTGCTTCCCGCCGGAAGTGGAGCGCACCTATGATCGCAGCTTCCGTAAATTCGTCGAAATTCACAGTCGCTAGTCTGCTGCTGCTTCTGGTCGCCTGGACCGGCGCGGCCGCGGCCGACGAAGTCGCCGTGCACCTGTTCACCCATCGCGTGGTCGACAAGATCGCGCTGCACGCGCCCGGCTGGGAGGTGACCGACGGCGCCGGACATTCCGCCCCGGCGACGAATTGCGAAATCGTTCTCGCCGGTTTTCATCGCGCGGTGACCTGCGGTGACTTCCGCTCTCAACAAGCGCCCTTCGATATTCGTCCACGCGCGCACGACGCCGCCGCGGCCGCGACGATTCGCCTCGGCAACGAGGCGCGCGCCTATCCCGGCCGCCTGCGCCTGGAAGCGGGGCGCGATCGTTGGACGCCGGTCGTTTACGCGCCGTTGGAAGAGTACGTGGCCGGCGTGGTCGCCGCCGAGTCGCCCGCCGACGATCCGCAGTTCCTGCGTCTGATGGCCGTGTGCGCGCGCTCTTACGCCCGGCATCATCTGGCCACCCACAACGGCAAGCTGGCCGACGATACGCAAAGCCAGCAATACCGCGGCAATCCTCCCGCCGCGCGCGCCCGGACGATCCGCGAGGCCGTCGCCGCCACCCAGGGCCGCGTGCTGCGCGTGAACGGCCGCGTCGCGCCCGCGTTTTATCACGCCTGCTGCGGCGGACACACCCGGCCCGCCGACGAACTTTGGCCCTCGCTGGCCGCCTGGCCGCACCTGCGCGGCGTCAAGGACGTCGATCCGGCGAAGCTGCCCTGGTGCCGCGACGACAAGTGGTTTTCCTGGCGACGCGAACTGCCGCCGGATCGCTGGCGGCGCTTTCTGCACGATAAATACAGCGCGCTGACCGCCTTGCGCAGCGAGGAAGCGCACGCGGTGACCCTCGTGGACGCCGAACGCCGCCGCACGATCCTCACTTGGCCGTTCCGCCTCGCCGCCTGCCGCGAACTGGGCTGGAACACACTGCCGTCCGATCGCTTCGTGATCGAAACGAACCGTCACGCGGTGGTTTTTACGGGGCATGGTTTCGGGCATCGGATCGGTTTGTGTCAGGCCGGCGCGCTGGCCCAGGTGCGCGGCGGCAAAAGCTGCGACGACGTGCTCGCCTTCTATTTCCCCGGCGCGGAAGTGCGCTGAAAACTTACGGGCAGCTCGACAGGTCCATCGGCATGCCGTATTGGCTTTCGTAAAACGCGAGAATCTTGCGCAACTCGGCGTAGAGCATCAGGTCGGCGGCCATCATCCGTTCGAGCTCGGAGGTCGTGGGCACGCCCAGCGACTCGGCGCGTTTGCGTTCCTGCGCGATCGTCTCTTTGAGCTTGTCGCGCTGCGCTTTGAGCCGGCAGGCGCTCAGGTACAGGAACTTCGGATTCTTCTTCAGGTTCTCGATCGCGTCGGCGCGCAGCCGCTTGGCCTTCTTGCCCGGATATTCCTTCTTTTCCTTTTTGATCTGCGCGACGCGTTTGCACGGATTTTTCTTTTCGTTCTTGCCGCTCTCCTTCATTTTCTTGCACTGGCGCTCGTTGGCGTCCAGCAGCAGTTCGGTCAGCTCGATGTAGCGGTCCTCGAGCTGCGGATCCTTCATGATCTCCAGGCGCTGGTCGAGTTTGCTGAAGGCCACGTTGACCGTGTCCAGCGTGGCGAAGTTCATTTGCGGTTCGATCTTGGCGATGATCCCGGTGCACAGGTTTTCGGTGATGTTCTGCAGGCCCTGCACGCCGCGAATGCGGCTGGCGCTGTCGTCGGGCCGGCGGTAGCGGAACTTCTTCTTGTACAGAAAATCCACCACCTTCTCGACCTTGCGGCATTCGAAATCCTCGACCGACATGAACAGCACGCCCATGTCCAGCTCGTTCTTGTCGTTGGCCGCGTTGCCCACCGCGTTGTACGAATCGTAGCCGTTGAAGACCTTCTTGTTCTTCTTGTAAATCTTCTGGATCGTCTTGAGGTCGGCGTGGTACATCGCCTTTTCCAGCCGCTCGAAATCGCTCTGCGGCAGCGTCGGCAGCGCCGATTTCACGCATCCGACGATCAGCAACACGACGCCGACGATCGCCGCCGTCACCACCACCGAAACGAAACACCGCTTCCCGCTCATCGGTTCATCTCCCTGCGCATTGTCCGAGTACGCGGATAGATTATCAATCAATAACCCCACCGGCAAGGCCGTCGCGATTAAAGCCGGCGGATCGTTTGCCCCCGAACGTCCGGCGCGCTAAGGTCGGCACATCCACCGCAAGGAGCCGATGAGCATGATCGAAGTCGCCCGCCGCATGAGTTTCGACTACCTGACGCTCGCGCTCGCCCTGGCGGCCGCCTTCAATCTCTTTCTGGCCGCCGCCCGGCAGTGGAAACCGCTGCTGCTGTTCAACCTCGGCGGCTTGATCAATATCCTGCTGGAAGTGTTGCTGGTCGTGTTGGGCTCGCGGCATTTCTCCACCGAGCAGCCGTGGTTGCGCGCGGCGGCGATACTGGTGCTGGCCTGGGTGACCAACGGATTTTTGTGCGCCGTCGTTTTCATCGACGTGACGCACTGGCTCAAGGGCGTGTACTCGCGCCGGTTCGTCGTCGCCGCCAACGTCTTCTTGTTCGTCGGCCTGCCGCTGACGATGCTCCCCTATGGCTTGATTCCCGGCGGCCTGACCGTCTGGCGCAACGTGCCGTTGTCCACGGCCTACGTCGAGCCGGTGTTGTTGGTCATCTTGGCCGCGATCATTTGGCGCCTGGGCTATAGGAAACTCCTGTGGCGCCTGGCGCTGATCGGCATGTTGATCGATCTTCACTTTGAAAGTTCGCTGCTGCTGTTGGGCATCCGCGACGCGGCCCACTTCGACCTGCTGCACTTCGTCACCCGCGTCTGCTGCGAAATGAATATCTTCTGCTGTCTCGGCTTCCTGGTTTTAAGGCCCTGTTCAAGCTCGACGACTACCGGGATGCGTCGCCTCCTAATTAAGGGACACCTTACTTAATTATTGATCGAGAGACGCAATATTTAATTATAAAAAATCCCTTAATTATCCCTCAACAAATGGTATGTTGATTGGGTATTCTCGTTCGCGGCCGGACGCGTCCGGTCAGGAAACAACCCAGCGAAAAAATCGTCAGTTGACGTGGGGAGGAACCCATGAAACGGAAGATTTGGCGGTGGGTCCTGGGAATCGTCGTGATTCTCATCATCGTCGGTTTCGTTGCCGCGTGGCCCTATCTCCAACCGCCCAAGGAAAGCAAAGAAACATTGGAGGCGCGCTACGCCGAGTTTCGCCAAACCGCCGACGCGCTGCAGGCGCGGCCGGGCACGCAAATGAAAGACCTGGTGGCGCTCATCGACGAGCTGCAGCCGGTGCTGAAAAAAGAGACTGTACCGAACAAGGCGCTGATGGGCCTATCCTACGGCAAGGAAGTCCCTTGTCCCGGTTACAACCTCGAGGATATCCGCAACTCCGCCGCCGACATCCAGGCGGTGCTGGCGCAGGACGATCGTCTGCGGGCCATCATCGGTGACGGTTTCGCGCCGCAGCAGGATATCGGCCATGAGGCCGACCTGCCGAATTTCTCGTGGGTGCGCAAGTACGCTTACGCGCAGCTTGCGGGGGCGGTGCTCGAGGTCGATCAAAACAAAACGGGCGAGGCGACCGAGCGGCTCTTGCGCCTGCTGCAACTGTCGGACGGTCTGATCGCGACGCCGACGATCATCCATTGTTTCGTCGGTATCGTCATCGCCGATCGCATCGACCGGATCATCGTCGAGCTCGCGCCGAAATCGTCGCTTGAGGATCTGGCGCGTCTGCGCGAGGCCGTGGCCAAGCGGCCCGACACCGTCGAGGCCATTTTCGCCGCGTTGCGCGCAGAAATCGTTGCGACGACGGACGAGTTTAGTGATCCGGTCAAAACCAGGGACGGGTTGATTCAGGCCATCCCCGCGCTCGGCTGGCTCGGGCCGATCCTGCCGCGCACCGGCATCGTGCGCAACGCCCGCTGGAATTACCTGAGCATATCCACCCGCATTTACGATTTTTACGATCAGTGGCGGCAAAGCGGCCCGCAAAGCCCGCCGCCGGAGCTGGACAAAGCGATCCTGCGCGAATACGGACACAACATCCCCGGGATGATCGCCATCCCGAATTATCAATCCATCCTGGAAAGGTGTCGCCGGGGGAACATCCATAAAAAAGCCGTGCTCGGCGCGCTCGACGGGCAACTGGCCGCTCTCCACGCCGGCACGCGCGAGAAGCAGGAAACGCCCTACGACGATACGCACCGCATCGTCATCGACGGTGACCACGGCTGCATCGTGACGGTGGAGGGGGAATAAGGACCGGCCTTGCGACAAGCCCGCCTCGACTGACGGGCTACTTGTACTTCGCGTTTCGGCGATAGAGGATGCCCAGCTTTTTCATCCGGCTGCGCAGGGTGCTGGGCTTGAGGCCCAACAACTGCGCCGCGCCGTCGGCGCCGTCGATTTTCCCGTTGGTCGCCTTGAGCACATTGAGAATATGGTTGGTGTCGACCTCGGCAAGGGTCAGCCCGTTGAGCAGCGTTTCCTGAATCGACGAAAAGGCCCCGGCGGACTTGCCGTTGCCCAATTCGGCGAACTGCAGGGAATGCCCTTTGTTCATGATCAATTCCCGCTCCACCATGTTTTCCAGTTCGCGCACGTTGCCCGGCCATTGGTGGTCGACCAGGCGTTCCAACGCCCCGCGGGCGAGGGCGGGCGGGTTGGGGATCTTCAGTTCGATGCACTTTTTTTCCAGCAGGTGCTGCACCAGCATCGGAATGTCGGACTTGCGCTGGCGCAACGGCGGAATGAAAATCGGGAAAACGTTCAAACGGAAAAACAGGTCCTCGCGGAAGCGGCGGTTGTCGACCATTTCCTCGATGTTCTGGTTGGTCGCCGAAATCACTCGCACGTCGACGTTGATGATCTCCGTGCCGCCGACGCGCTCCAGCTCTTTGTTTTGCAGGACGCGAAGCAGGCGGACCTGCGCCGCCTGGGGCAGTTCGCCGATTTCATCCAGAAAGATGGTGCCCTTGTGCGCCCGTTCGAAGCGCCCGCGCTTTTGCGTCATCGCGCCGGTGAACGCCCCTTTTTCGTGGCCGAACAATTCGCTGTCGATCAGCGATTCGGGAATCGCCCCGCAATTCACTTTGATGAACGGTCCGGTCCGCCGCGGTGATCCGTAGTGAATCGCGTTGGCGATCAAGTCCTTGCCGACGCCCGTTTCGCCAAACAGCATCACCGGGCTGTTCTTGGGCGCCACCTGGGTCACCATTTCCATCACGTTGCGCAAGCCGCTGTCCTCGCCGATGATCCGATCGCCGACGATGGAGTGCAATTCCTCTTGGAAAAACCGCTTGTCGTCTTCGATCATGGCCTTGAGTTTGAGCACCTCGTCGTGGGCGAGCGCGTTGGCGATGACGATCGACAGCGGCTCTTTCAACATCAGCAGCAACGCGGCTTCTTCCTCGGTCGCCCGCTCACCGACCGGTTTCAGGGCCTCCAGAAACGCCAGCAACGGTTTCTTGACGTCCAGCCCGGCATTGATTTGCGATCGGTTCATCACAGGCGAAATGAGAAATCCCGCTTTTTCCAGGTCGGCAATAAGGCGCTCGCCGTGCGGAATATCGGCGGGCCCATTGATGATGTGGGCAAAGGACGCGTTGTCGCGCAGAAATGAATCGATGAACTCTTTTTGGTATTCGGGCAGGGTGATCATCGTAGAAGGAATGTCGCCCCAGATGGACGACTGTGATCTGGCCAGATGGCGAACGGTCGATTTCGCGGAGTCGTACACCAAAAAGCTCAAGGCTTCCAGGTTGAAATAGGTATTGATCAGAGCGTGACAACGATCGACCGCATCCTGGAGATTGAGGGTGCCGGTGATCGCCACCGTTGCTTTCCGGAAAAATTCGTTGCGATCGATATTCATCCCTAATTCCTATCGCTGTTTGTTTCGCCTCATTCTATCCCACCGACGACTTTCGCGAAATATAACATATTCCACTAAATATCGCGAGCATTAAACGCTAAATATCGTGTTTTCATAAACTTGTGTGTAATTTCTTGATTTTACAAGGTTTAAAATTGCGGCATGGTGTTTGCCTATAATTTTGTCGGCCTAGGGGAAGAGGCGCTGAAAAAAAGCTCTTTTGAATGATGACAACCAGCTTGCAGGCCTTTGGAGCGACTTTTGCGAACCCCGTTTTCTCTTCGGATTGTTTTGCCGAATTCGGATCTTACCCCCGTGAGCAACCGGCGCCCGCCAATCGCCGATACAACCACAAGACCCGCTCAAAGCCACCTGCATGCGACCGTATTTTCAGACGAGCATCGCCGGATTTGTGGAATGGCCGCACAAATTCCTTATTGTTTTCACCCATTAAGGAGGCGAAGATGACGAAACGAGTACTGATGGTGTGTTTGATCCTTTGGCTATCCTGGGGCATTGCCGATGCGGAAACTGTCTTCATCGAAAATTTCAGCAGCGGCCAGGGGCAATTCTCCGGGTTCGGCGCCAATGGCTGCCAATGGCAGACCCCCGGCGACTTTTCGACCCTGCTTTCCTATTTCGATGATGAATATTATGCCGAGATAGCCCGGGCCGACTGCGGCCTCCCGACCTTCTGGGACCAAATCGTCTCCGACGACATCGACCTGAGTGAATACGAAAATTCCGAGCTTTCCTTCAAACATAGTTTTCATGGGCGGAGTTTTACCGGCCTGGGCAACGTCGAAATCTCCACCGACAGCGGCGCCAACTATTTTCCGGTGTTCGTGACCGCGTTTCCGGACGACCAGGGCGTCGAAACCGTGAGCATCGCCTTTGCTGACGGCTCGGCCAACGTGAAAATCCGCATTTCTTTCTGGTACTACGGCGGCGTGCTGTTCGACTCCTATTGGGGTGTGGACGATGTCTCCATCACCGCAACCCCGGTTGGCGGCGACGACGACACGGTGGACGACGACACGGTGGACGACGACACGGTCGATGATGACACGGTCGACGACGATACGGTCGACGACGATACGGTCGACGACGACACGGTCGATGACGATACGGTGGACGACGACGCGGTCGATGACGACGCGGTCGATGATGACACGGTCGACGACGATACGGTCGACGACGATACGGTCGACGACGACACGGTGGACGACGACACGGTCGATGACGACACGGTGGACGACGACACGGTGGATGACGACACGGTGGACGATGACGCCGTGGATGATGACGCCGTTGACGATGATGAAACGGACGACGACTCCGACAACATTCTGGATGACGACGACAACGTGAGTAGCGATGACGATGACGACGATGATGACGGCGGCGGATGCGCCTGTTAATTGGGCGTTTACACGGAGAACCTCTATCGGTGAGGTTTACCCCCAACTCTGGAGGCGAAAATGAAAAAAGGATTTCTGATTGCTGGCCTGATCCTTTTGGCCGCTTATGGCGTTGCCGATGCGGAAACGGTTTTCTCCGAGAATTTTTCCGGCGGTTCCGGACACTTTTCGGGCTTCGGCGCCAACGGCTGCCAATGGCAGACGCCCGGCGACTTCTCGACCCTTCTTTCCTATTTCGGCAGTGATGCCTATGCGGAAATCGCCCGCACCGGCTGCGGTATGCCCACGTTCTGGGACGAGATCGTTTCGGACAGCATCGACCTAAGCAATTACGAAGACGCCGTGCTCTCGTTCAAACACAATTTCCATGGATTGAGTTTTACCGGCTTGGGCAACGTTGAGCTCTCCATCGATGGCGGCGTCAATTACACGAACGTGTATACCTCGACGTTCCCGGATGACCTGGGCGCCAAATCCATCAACATTCCCTCGGCCGATGGCCGGCCCAACGTGAAAATCCGCTTTTACTTCTGGTACTACGGCGGCGTGTTGTTCGACTCCTATTGGGGCTTGGACGACGTGACGATCACGGCAACCTCGCTTGGCGATGACGACACGGTCGATGACGACACGATCGATGACGACGCGATCGATGACGACGCGGTGGATGACGACACCACGGACGACGATGATACCGGCGACGATGACGACACAGGCGACGACGATGCGGACGACGATGATACCGGCGACGACGACGCGACAGATGATGACGCCGTGGATGACGACGATTCCGACAACATTTTGGACGATGACGATGATGATGATGACGATGATGACGACAATGATGACGGCGGCGGCTGTGCCTGCTGATTTGTTTGCTTGCCACCGGGGGTATTGGTCGACGCAACCGATACCCCCAGCCGGTCGTCGTCGCGTCGGATAGTGGAATTGTGCAGATGCGCCTTCCGAGCTGTTCAGGAATTGGTGGAATTCCACAATGGCAACACTTGGCAATTATGTCTTGGTGATGCTTTTTACGATCCTGGCGCATGTGATTTACATCGACCGCGTCATCCAAGAGCAAAAAAGGATCATGGAGAAAATCGGGTTTTGTCCGTCCGATAACGCAATTCTCCGGGCGAACTTCCTTTTCGCCGCAATCGTCATGGTCGTCTGCGAAGTGAAAATTTCGGCTATCGTCTACCTTTGGTTGATAAGCTGAAACAGTTATTTTTGTATTCTATTAAAGGGACACCATACTTAATTATTGTGGGTGAACCACCATACCTTTGGCTTCGCCAAAAGTATGGCACACACGAGAATGACGCCCTGGCCGGGCGTCACGGCCTTGCCCGTAGGGCATGGGCCTGGGCAACCACGGAGAGTTAACCCCTACAATTCTTGTGCGGCTCCCGCGCAGCCCTGTCGCCGGCCGAGGCCGCGCACAATGATGGTAAACCCAGGTCCAGGAATTATTCCTGGCTACTTGGGGAACATAAACGCGATCCCCTGCGCCGCGCCCCACATGCCCAGCGTCAGCGCGCCGATCAGCAAAGCGTACCGGCGCCAGGTGGCCATCGTCGCCGGTTTGCCGTCGGTGGTCGTGCCGGCGAACCAGCGGACATCCGCGTAACGCACGGCGATCATCGCAAAGGCCAGCAGCCAGAAAAACAGGTCGATGAGCGTCAGCCGCGCCTGGCGCTTGTAGCCGATTTCCACCGCGAAAATGACGAGCGGCAAAATGCCGGCGATCCAGAAAATTCTGGCCAGACAGCCGATCGCGTTGCCCTGCGGCGGAGATTCTTCGGTGGGGGTAGGGGGCTTTTTGGGCATGTCGGTCCTCCGGTGTTGGACGCCTTGAACCGGCCGGCCTGTCCCGCCGATTCACCGACGCACCGGATAGCGGCCCGACTACCCAAAAAAGATTAGCCTGCAACGGACATTTCCGCGCACCCAATTCCTTTGTAGCGAACCGGGCGCGCCGGCGCAACCGCCTCGGCTGATTATTGGTGGGCTCCACGTTTTTCAACACCCGCACCCGTTGTCGTTGTCATCGTCGTCGTCGTTGTCATGATGGCCATCGTCGTCGTCGCCGTCATCATCGTCGCCGTCGTTATCGTCATCGTCGTTATCGTCATCGTCGTCGTCATCGTCTTCGTCTTCATCGTCTTCATCGTCGTCATCGCCATTATCGTCGTCATAGTATTCCGTTCGCTCGGTCCAATAGGAGCCGGCGAGGAACGCATTGCCTTCGGCGTCCAAAGCCAAGGTGTCGCATAGCAAAGAGAGATAGGAGGGATCCTCAATCGTGTATTGTCGTTGTTTCATAATATTTCCTTGGGCGTCGTATTTGGTGTAGCCGCACGGATTGTCGACCTTGACGATCACATTCATTTCGTCGTCCAAGATAAGTTCGGCGCACGAGTCGCCCTCATGAGAATCGGACACGCACCACAGTATTTCGCCGGCGGGCGATATTTTGTAGGTAAAGATGTCGATGGAGGGGGTTAACGAAACGGTTAGATAGATGTTGTCTTGATCGTCGATGGCCATTACCCGGGAACTGTGAAAAGGGTAATACGCGATGGCGTTCAAGCCGTCCTTTTTCGACCAGATTTCCGTGCCGTGTTCGTCGTATTTGACAATGAAGGGAAAACGGTTTTCTTCCCATCTTTCGCCGACGATGACGACGTTGTCGGCTGAATCGAAGGCTAGGGCGAAAACTCTGATGTTATGATCCGGCTCGTCGAGCGTCCGCACCCACAGTTCATCGCCGTTCGTGGAATATTTGATCAACAAACCGTCCCAATCGTTGTCGATTGCCGAAATGCCGACGACATAGACCTCGCCGGTTCGGTTGATGGCCAAAGCATGTCCTGTACAGAACTGTTGCTCCACGCCGTTGCCGTCTCCGGGATACGATGCCGTCCAGACTCGATTCCCCAACGCGTCGTACTTGATGGTCACGATGTCTGATTTGGTGTTCTGTTGCTGGATGCCTGTGATGAACGTCGAGTCCTCTTCGTCGACGACAAGGGCATAGGAGCGGCTGAAATTGTATTCCGCCCCCGCCGAATAGGAATCTTCCCATTCCACGTTGCTGTCGTGGTCGAGACGGGCCGTATAGTAATCGCCGTCTCGTCCGCCGGTAAGGTAAACGCCGCCGCCCGGCGCGGATTCGGCGTCGGCGATCAAGGCGTATTTCCCGGAATATTCGAACGTCCAATTCAATTGGCCGCTGTCATCGAAATTGCGAACCCGACCGAAATAATCGCTGATTTCCCGATAGTATCCGGCTAGATAAACTCCACCATTACCGCCAACGACGATGGCGTTTGTCTCCAGTGCTTCTGAGGCAAGTGCATCGCCAGGATGCTCAGAATAATCGTAAACCGTCGCGTAGCGAATGTTTCCGTCCACATCGAATGCAACGACGAAATCGTGGTATCTGGTGTAAGTCCTTTCGTCCAGACTGCCGTCCCCGGAATCGTTGCCGGCGGCCGGGTGCGCGGCGGCGAACAGAAAAAATAATAAGATGGTCGTCGCCAAGGTCGCGTTACCCATCATCCGATTCTCGCGCTTCATTCCTTTGCTCCAATCATTCGGTCGGCTTTCAGCGCCCGCACCCGTTGTCATCATCGTCATCGTCGTTGTCGTCGTCATCGTTATAATAGTCGCCGCCGCCATGGTCATCGTTATCGTCGTTATCGTCATCGTCGTCGTCGCCATTGTCATCGTCATAGTATTGCGTTCGTTCGGTCCAATAGGAGCCGGCAACGTACACCAGACCTGCCGCATCGACGGCCATGGCGTCGCAAGATACATCATAATAATAATATTCATTTTCGATGGAATATATTTGTTGCTTTAGCAGATTGCCGTCGGAATCGTATTGGGAATAGCCGCAAGGATTGCCGATTTTCACGATCAGATTCAATTCGTCATCCAAGGCGATGTCGATGTCCGATTCGGTTTCATTTTCGTCGAGCAGGCCCCATAACAATTCGCCTTCCGGAGAAATTTTATAAGTGATGTATGTCGGTTCATCCGGTGAAACGGTTGCGTATATGGTGTTTTGATCGTCGATGGCAATTGCTCTTGTGCTATTCAGATGGCCGACCGAGCTATAGCCCCAGTCGTCGGTCAGAGCCCAGAGTTCCGTTCCATTGTTGTCGTATTTCCTTATAAAAGGATGTGGAGTTACATAGGTGACCCCTTCGCCGGCAACGATAATGCCGCCGTCCGAGTCGGCGGCGACGGCGTGGACGGTGATGGCACGGTTCGTTTCGTTGATCGTTCGAACCCAAAGCTCGTCACCCTCGGCGGAGTATTTGATCAAGAGACCGTCCTGATCCTCGCCCTCCGCGGTAAAACCGCCGACAAAAACCTCGCCGTCCTGATTGACCGCCAACGAAAATCCTTGGCTGTCAGCGCCGGGAGAGAAATACGTTGCGGTCCAGATTCGGTTCCCTTGCGCATCGTACTTTAAGGTGACGACGTCGACCTGGTCTGATTGCTTTTGAAATCCCGTGGTGTACAACAAGCCGGCGTCATCGACGACAAGCGCGTTCGCGCGGCCGTATGTATACTCCGGTTCGGCGGAAACAACGTTTTCCCACACGACATTGCCGTCTGCGTCCAGGTAAGCTGTGTAGTATTCTTCGCCTTGTCCGCCGGCATAATAAACGCCCCCGGCGGGCGCGATTTTCAGGTCGTTGGCGTCGGAGTTGATGCCGGCAAGTTTGTAGGTCCAAATTAATTGACCGGTGGCGTCAAAACTGCGAATGCGCGAGTACCGCGAAGCGTTGAAGCCATTATTAATATTATAACCGGCGTAATAGGATTGGCCGTTCACGTCAACGGCGATGGCATTGGTAACCGATGTAAGGTCAGGGGAATTAAAATCCGTTTCATCAAATTCGATAATATCCAAGACGGTTGTGTATTGATAACCTCCCTCCGGATTGAAAGCGACGGCGAAATCGTGGAGACCGATGTAATGCACCGGATCTTCGTCGTCGTCCCAGGAATCGTTGCCGGCGGCCGGGTGGGCGGCGGCGAACAGAAAAAAAAATAAGATGGTCGTCGCCAAGGTCGCGTTACCGAGCGTCCCATTCTCACGTTTCATGATTTTCCCCATTCCATGCGCTCCAATGGCGAACCGAAAAAATTGTTGAACGTCGGAACGCCTGATTGGTCAGCACGAATTATGCCAAGCGCAATGATTTGTATAAAGCTGTGATTACAAGCGCTTAGCATCCGCCGCCGATTCGCTGTTTATCGAATAATTGAATAATTATCGGTTTTCTGACAGGAAGCGCTCCCCGAAACGAGCCGGTCAATCACGCAAGGCGATGCCGCATTTTGGGCAATAGTTCGGTAGACGGCGCAGTTGCGCGCCGAGCCGGTGTCCGCAACGAGGGCAGGTCAACGTGAAGTGAAAAAAGAAAACTCCGCTGACGCCGATGATCATAAACATGATGAACGGTCCGGCGCACGATGATGGCGATCCAAGCGCAAGGACAAGCAAAGCCACCAGAAACACGACGATCGGAAAACCGATCAGGTAGCGGGTCATGCCGCGGTGCGAACGCAGCAGTTCCTGTTTTTCCATGGCGCTCAACGGCTCGCCCGGGGGCTTGGATGTCATGATTCCTCCTGGCCGCATTTATACCACAACCGCCCGCTTGAAGGAAAAATTTGGTGATTATTTAATTATGTAGGGAGTCGATGGATTAGCGGGGGGCATTTCCGCCCCCGGGGCTTTCGCCTCCGAATTTCCAAAAAAATGTGCAATCGCAAGGGCGGTCAAGAAATGCAAAAATGGTGTCGGTATGCTTCCCCCCAAAAGGAGACGCCATGGGTTCGGTGTGGGATAAACGAAAAGCCGTTCAGCGCATGCAGGAGTTCATCGAGGAACATCTCGGCGAACCGATTTCGATGCGCGAGCTGGCTGCGACGACGCACTATTCGATGTTCTACGCCGCCCGAATTTTCAAAGAGATTACCGGCCGGAGTCCCTTTGAATACATCCGCCTGCGGCGACTTTCCGCCGCCGCGCTCTCGTTGGAAGAGGGCCGAGCCCGAGTCGTGGATGTGGCCTTCGATTTCGTGTTCGATTCCCACGAAGGCTTCACGCGCGCGTTTACCCGGCAGTTCGGCGTGCCGCCGTCGCGTCTCCAAAGCGTCAACTGGTCCGCGTTCCTGTTTCAACCGGGATCGGCCACCGACTTTTACCAAGACCGACAGAAAGGAAGCATCGATATGAGCCAAAATGAGAAAGAACAAGCGAAGAAAAACGTGATCTTCGTCCAGATTCTGGAACGTCCGCATCGCAAGCTGATTTTTCGTCCCGCCAAGAAGGCAACGCACTACTTCGAGTACTGCGAGGAGGTCGGTTGCGACGTGTGGGACGAGCTCGTGAAAATCGAACACGCGCTTCACGAGCCGATGGGCTTGTGGCTGCCGGACAATCTCCGCCCCGCCGGAACCTCGACGTATGTGCAGGGCGTCGAAGTCGGCCTCGACTACGACGGTCCGCTGCCCAAGGACTGCCGGACCATCGAGTTGCCGCCCTGCAAGCTGCTGGTGTTTCAGGGCGAACCCTTCGACGACAAAGACTTCGAACAGGCGATCGTCTCGCTGTGGGATGTGATGAACGCGTACAAACCCGAAACCATCGGCTACGAATGGGCCGACGGCGACGCCCCCCGGTTCCAGCTCGCCCCGATGGGCTACCGGGGCTACATCGAAGGCCGGCCGGTGCGCCCCGTGACCGACAAGGGTTGATAAGACTGTCGATTTTCTCGTTTTGTGAGAGAACGCGTCTGCCGCCCCTGCCGGGCTAGGGGGAAAATTGGCCTTTTTTGCCCGGCGCTCACGCACCGGGCTACCCTCTATCGCCCCTGACGGGGCTGTTTGTCGCCTGTCGGCGCATTTATCGATAGTCTCTGACGCCCGCGCACGTATTTCCTATCGGCCAAGGTTGATTGAAATTCCGGGGACACCCATAACCGCGCAAGTCAAGAGCATCCCCTTCTTGCTTCTTTGTTACTTGGCGACGGACGGGGGGACAAAGGAAAATGTCATTTCAGGATTCGAGTCCAATCAGGCACAGCTTGCGCCTGACGGCGAAAACTCAGGCTGTTGAAAAATGCCTATCCCGAGAAAACACACCATTGTCATTTCGAGCGAGCCCTTTTGGGCGAGCCGAGAAATCCCTTTATGATTGAACCATTAAGGGATTCCTCCACTTCGCGTCGCTCCGGTCGGAATGACACATTTTT
>Ga0116164_10000069_pt1 | contig 96138 bp, 72 predicted proteins | sample AD_UKC109_MetaG_FD_89888 | JGI IMG/M metagenome (GOLD analysis project Ga0116164, IMG submission 89888) | Active sludge microbial communities of municipal wastewater-treating anaerobic digesters from Hong Kong - AD_UKC109_MetaG | ecosystem: Engineered > Bioreactor > Anaerobic > Digestate... | reverse complement strand
TGCCGCCCTTCCGGGACTCGGGAAAAAATGGGGCTTTTTGCCCGACGCTTACGGGTCGGGCTACCCTCTATCGCCCCTGAAGGGGCTGTTTGTCGCCTATCGGCGCATTTATCGACAATCTCTTGAGCCATTGTTGACATGGATCTTTGCGAAAATTCTTCAAGCCCGCAGGGCGTAGGTCAATAGCGAAGGGCGAAGCCCTGGTAAAAGATGGAGCAAATTCAAGAACCCCTGAAAGGGGTGCAGGAGATGCCCGCCGCCAACACAACGGCCGATCATGTTCATTTGTTGATACAGCTTGCCGTGGCCGATCCGATACCGATCGTCAAAGATTCCAGCGCCCCTCCGGGGCTTGCCGACATCGGGTGAAACGCAAATTCCAGGGCTTCGCCCTTCGCTACTGACCATCCGCCCCTGCGGGGCTTTGGCGGTTCGGGCAGGTCAATTCGGAAGTTAGGAAGGCAAGCCCTCACCCCGGGCTGCGCCCGACCTTCTTCCAAATGGAAAATCACGGGACACGTAACGAGTACATGTCCCGGATTTTCCCAGGGTAAAAGCCGGTAAGCCCGGTCTCCCTTCTCCCCGTGGGAGAAGGGCCGGGGATGAGGGTGACATACCATCCGCCCCTGCGGCGAGTGGCACTGTTTTGCGAGCGAATGCGAGCATAACAGTGAACAACGACAACACTGATACACCTCACTTCGTTCGGCGAATCAGTGCCACGCCTCGTTGCCCGTGTGCCACACTTTTGGCGTCAGCCAAAGGTGTGCTTTCCATAACAGTCGGCTCTGCGTATCCCGATTCTCGCAAGTCGGGTCGCGCTTGACTACCTGGGCCGCTATCTTTATTAGTCGAAACTGATCCGCATATCGTCGAACCGCAATCGATCACCGTGAACAAGGAGCCTGGCGCATGACCGCACCGTCCTTTCATTTTGCCCAGACCGTACCGCCCGCGGAAATTCACGCCCGTATCGCGCGGCTGCAAACCGCGCTGGCGCAGGCGCAACTGCCGCTGGCGGTCGTCACCCACCGCACCGATCTGTACTACCTGACCGGCACGATGCAGGACGCGTTTCTGCTCGCCCGCGCCGACGCCGAGCCGATTCTGCCGGTGCGCAAGGCCTTCTCCCGCGCGCGCGCCGAATCGCCGCTGGCCGATGTGCGCCCGTCGCGCGGCTTCAAAACATTGGTCGAAACGCTGCGCGAATTGTGCGGCGACCAACCGCTGACCGTCGGCATCGACCTGGACGTTCTGCCCGCCGCGACCTACCTCAAGCTCGCCGAGGCGCTGCCCGCCGTGACCTGGCGCGATTCGAGCATGATTCTGCGCACGCTGCGCGCGGTGAAATCGCCGTGGGAGATCGCGCGGATCGAAGAGGCGGCGGCGATGGTCGGCCTGGCCTACCAAGCGGCGCTGGAAAACCTGCGGCCGGGCATCACCGAGCTGGAACTGACCACGCTGGTCGAGGCGACCTTCCGCCGCGCCGGTCACAGCGGCATCATCCGCCTGCGCCGGCCGGGGCTGGAGCTGGTCGTCGCGCACATCGCCGCGGGCGTCAGCGCGGCCACGCCGGTCGCCTTCGACGGGCCGGTCGGCTCCGAGGGCCTGCACCCGGCCTCCGGCGGCGGGCCCGGCCGGCGGGCGGTCGAGCGCGGCGTGCCGGTGATGTTCGACCTATTGGGCAATTCGCGCGGCTACACGGCCGACATCGCGCGCATCTTCTGCGTCGGCGAACCGCCCGATGAACTCAAGCGCGCCAACGACTTCTGCCGCGAGGCCTTGCGGCGCATCGAAACGATGCTCGTGCCCGGCACGCCCTGGGGCGCGGTCTACGAGGAGGTCGACCGGTGGGCCAAGCAGACCGGCGAACCGACCGGCTTCATGGGCTACGCCGAAAACCGCGTGAAGTTTTTCGGCCACGGCGTCGGGCTGGAGGTCGACGAACTGCCGATTCTCGCCCGCGGCTTCGCCCAGCCGCTGGAAGCCGGACACGTGCTGGCCGTCGAGCCCAAGGCCTTTTATCCGCACCTGGGCCCGGCCGGGCTGGAGAACACCTACGTCATCGAAGCGGCCGGCCCGCGTCCGCTGCTGAACTGGCCCGAGGAAATCACCGTGCTATAATCGTCCGTCAACCGCTCGACGAAACGGAAGCCGCCACCGATGAAACGCAACCTGTTCGCCTGGACCTTCGCCGGATTCATTGCGGCGTTTCTCGTCCTGCGTCTGGCGGCGCTGGCCACCAACATCAACAACCTGCACACCGTTTTTCCCGAGGAACAGGAACAGGCGACGCTCGCGCTGAACTATCCGTACGCCGATCCGCCGGTCGGCCCATTGACCTACTACGGCAAGTACATCCTGGAAACGCTGCCCGCCGCCAAGCAGTACCACGGCATTTTTCTGCTCAACAACACGCTGGTCTTCTGGCTGACGCAGGCGATCGGCCGGCACTACTACAACCTGCATCTGATCGCGCTGCTCTACGCGCTGGCGGCTTACGTATTCTGGGCGTTGCTCATGCACCGCCATTTCGGCCCGCGGGGCTTCGTCTTCTTTTCACTGTTCACGCTGGCCGCGCCGGTCGACCGCGTGTGCTCCAGCCTGTACCTGATCGGCAGCCACAACGAGGGCCTCGCGCTGCTCGCCGCGTGTTTCTTCCTCGTGTTTTACGACCGCCGCGCGTGGACGAAACACCTGTTCTTCGCCCTGTTCGGCGTGTTCGTCTTTTTTTACAAAGGCACGCTGCTGCTCCTGCCGCTGTTGCTGCTGCCGGCGATCCGCGCCTTTACCACGAACCGCCAGCGCGTGCTGGCCGTCGCGCTGTTCGCCGCCGGTTTCATGCCGATGTTCGTTTACCAGATGTTCTTCGGCTTTTTGTCGCACTCACTGTCGGACGGCTATCTCGAAGCCGGCGGGCGGAGCATCTTCAACCTGGTCACCTTCTCGCATTTCAATTGGCAGGCGTTTCATCTGCCGACCTGCGGCGCGCCGGCGGTTCGCTGGACGCTGACCGGCGTGTTTCTCGCCTCCTGCTACGCGCTGTACACGCAGATCATCCGCCAACGGGTCGAGGCGAAAACCTTCGCGGCCGCGCTGCTGGCCTTCCCCGTGCTGCTGTGGCTGCTGCTGATGCTGGCCGACATCTGCCCCGACGATCGCTACTACTGGCTGCTGTATCCGATCATCGCCGCGGTCGTCGCCGCCGTTCTCAGCCGCCTGCCGCGCAAAATCGCCCTGCCCGCGCTGCTGGTCCTGCTGGCCCTGACGCTGCCGGCGCAACTGGCGCTGATCAAGCCGCACAACGGGCTGCTCATGAGCCGCTACAATCTCTTTCTCACGCGCACCTCGCCGTCGATCAACTACGTGCCGACCGCCGAGGTGAATTTCGTCAATTGGTGGGCCGCGCAATGCCCGACCAACGAAGGCTTCGCGCTGATGTACCGGTTCCAGAACGCCCGCGAAGGCGTGCCGCCCAACCAGCCTCTGCGCGTCGTGCTCGATTTTCAGGAAAATCCCGACCGACCGCCGCTGACGCTGACCGACGACGAGGTCATTTCCCTCGGGATGGTCCTGGCCCTGCGCACCGGCCGCGACGAGACGACCCTGCCCGATTGGCTCGCCGCCCTGCACCTCGCCCCCGACCGCCTGCCCCTGCTGCAAGAAGGCTTTAACCGCCTGGACAACTTCACGCCCGCCATGCCCTGCCCGGGGATGTAAATTAAATGTAAAATATTTAATGCAATTATCTTCTCAGCTTAGCGAAGTTTTTCTATTATTATTTTTTCCTATAACATCTTCTTATTTTCACTCGAATTGCGGAAAAATAAGAGATTTCTTTTTTGAAAATGGATTTTCAGGACCTCGAGTTAATTTCCACTCATTATTTTCCCTTGTGTAATAAAATAAAAATTGCGCATCCACTGTTTTACCCATTAATTGATATCTTTTATGTGCACAGTTCGGCGATATCTTCTTTACTTTTGCTATTTTTCCATCAATGTTAACACTTAATATCGCTTGTGAATTTTCTGTTCTCAAATTGAAAATTTTATAATTCAAATTTTCAATATCAATAATTGCTTGGCAATGATTTTTAAATTCTACAACAGTGGGAATTTCCTTAATGTATTCTGTAACCGATTCTTCAAGAAATTTAATTGTAGGCTTGGGTCTCCAGAATAATTCTATTGATTGATAGGGCAAAACACCAGTTTCTATCGAAGCATTGACAACGTTTGTTTCCACACCATTATTTTTTATTATCTTTTGCCTTGCCTGAGGTCTTTGAATTTCAATTGCTGGATGATTGAAATTTATACTATCAACCAATATATCTGACGGTAATTTAATATTTATTTCTAACTTATCGGCTGGGTATCTGAGTGAATAATTAAATGAATCTATCTCTGCAACACTAAATCTCTCATAAATATCAACATCTATACTTTCATCAGGGTCAATCTTTATTTCCTTTTTCCAACAACAAGTCTTTGGTGAATCAAAATCAAATGGCTCATTGCACTGATCCAATGATTCCGTTTCATTTATTGAACCGCCCAATGACAATTTTTGCTTTAGTCCATTTTCTCGCTGAATTTCAACTTGGTCACAAATAATTTCTTTGCATTTCTCAGATAAGTTGGAATAATTCAAACGTAATACATAGTTATATTGATTTTTTGAAACATTTATAACCGAAAACTTTCTATGAAGATTTCCATTCAGACATTCTTTTTGACTTTCATCATGTTCAAGAGTTATATCTGCCATCGAACCTTTATAAATAATAGGTTTATCTGCCAAATCCGAATAGACATCAACTATTTGCTTATCATGCAATCTTTCCGTTAACAATTTTTTCAAGTTGTCACTAGAAAGTAAAAACTCCTTTGATTCATTGCTTTGAATATAATAAATACCTGAATATACAAGTGCAAGAAGAACCCCTGATGTGAATAAATCAAAAGGCAACCTCTTCCATAATTCTTCACGTTTATTCACATCAACAACAGCCCATATAATGCCTGCAATAGCCATTAAACAAAAACCAGCTAAAATGCATATGAATAATATATTCATATATAAATCCTATGAATGAGGTTATAAATGTTGATATATTAAATTTATAATAAATACAATAAAAATCTAATCTTTGCCAAACATCTTATTATTTTTCACGATCATAATTACAAATGGTTGATAATGAAGATAAAAAAACAAGCAGTATTAGCCATTTGCTACCGTGTTTGTTTCCGACCGCCTGCCCCTGCTGCAAGAAGGCTTTCGCCGCCTGGACGACTTCACGCCCGCCATGCCCTGCCCGGGAAGGTAAGAATTTTCTTGTTTCATTGAAGAGCGCTCTCCTGTGCTATACTTGCCCCGCAACCTCTATTCGTGAGTGAAAAATGAATCAGCCCGCCAAGAATCAGCCGTTGGCCGGTGTGCGCGTGCTCGACCTGACGCGCCTGCTGCCCGGCCCCTTCGCCACCTGTCTGCTGGCCGACCTGGGCGCCGACGTGCTCAAGGTCGAGGACCCGCTGCAGGGCGATTACCTGCGCCTCATCCCGCCGCTGGTCACCGACACCAACGCGGCGTTTCTCGTGCTCAACCGCAACAAGCGAGGCCTGACGCTCGATCTGAAAACCGCGGCCGGGCGCGAGGTCTTTCTCAAATTGCTGGCCACTTACGACGTGCTGGTCGACGGTTTCCGGCCCGACGTGCTGCCCGCCCTGGGACTGGACGAAAAGACGCTGCGCGAGCATGCGCCGGGGTTGATCCACGCCACGCTGAGCGGGTACGCCGCCGGCACCGACCGCGCGCAACGCGCCGGCCACGACCTGAACTACCAGGCGTTGGGCGGCACGCTGAGCCTGTGCGGCATGCCCGATTGCGCGTTGGCGATGCCCGGTCTGCCCATCGCCGATCTGGCCGGGGCGCTGTACTTCGCCAACGCCGTGCTGGCCGCGATCATCCGCCGCGAGCGCTCCGGCGAGGGCGCGCGGGTCGAGGTGCCGCTGGCCGACATCCCGGTCGCGCTGTCCGCCTATTTCCTCGCCGAGTACGGCCAGAGCGAACTGGAGCCCGCGCCGTGCAACCTGATGCTCAACGGGCGCTACGTGTGCTACCGGCTCTACCGCACCGCCGACGATCGCTGGATGAGCCTCGCCGCGCTCGAGCCGAAATTCTGGGCGGCCTTTTGCGCCGCGGTCGACAAGCCGCACCTGATTGCCGAGGCCTACGCGCCGGCCGACGGCGACCATCCGGTCAAGCGCGAGCTCGACGAGTTATTCGCTGCCAAAACCCAGGCCGCGTGGGTCGAATTGCTGCGCGAGCACGATTGCTGCTGCGAGCCGGTGCGGTCGCTGGCCGAAGCCGCGCGCGATCCCTATTTTCACGAGCGGGGCGCGATCGCCGTGCGCAACCACCCGGGCGAGGGTGAAATTCTCGAAACGAAGCCGCCGATCCGCTTCGACGACGGCGGAAACGAACGCGAAATTCGTCCCGCGCCCGCCCGCGGCGAGCATACCGACCAAGTGCTTTTGGCCCTGGGCTGCAGCGCCGAAGAGGTCGCCGCCTGGCTTCGACGCGGCGCGTTCGGTAAAAGGGAAATAACGTAAGATTAACTTGCAATTTCCCGTGAATTATTCTATAGTAAGACAAAATATCTGATACACCGAACAATGCCGCGCGCGCTCTTCTTCGCGAACTCACGAATGGTCGCAGCTCAGGTGATCGGAACGAGCCGGAGGGGTGTTTCTGCCTCCGGAGCCGGGAGGAATCGATGGTTAAGAACAACAACGTCATCATCCAGGCCGAAAAGCAAGGATCGGCCGAGAGCCTATACAAGCCGGGCCTGGAAGGCGTGGTGGCCACGCGCTCGAACATCTCCTATGTCGACGGCGAGCAGGGCCTGCTCGAATACCGGGGCATCGCGGTGCGCGAGCTGGTCGAGCACAGCACCTTCGAGGAGACCGTCTACCTGCTGCTGTACAATCACCTGCCCAGCGTGCGCGAGATGAAGCAGTTCAGCACGCTCTTCGCCAAGCAGCGCATGCTGCCGCAGTCGGTGCGCCACGCGATCTCGACCTTTCCGGTCGGCATGCACCCGATGGTCGCGCTGCAATCGGGCATCAGCCTGTTGCAGGGCGAGGACTACTACGCCGACGACGTGTCCAGCCAGTTGCACAACATCCGCCGTTGCATCTCGCTGATCGCCAAGGTCACCGCGATCATGGCGGCCTTCGAGCGCGCGCGCCACAGCGAAGAGCCGATGCCCGCGCAGTCCAAATACTCGCACGCCGCGAATTTCCTGTTCATGCTCACCGGCGAGCCGCCCGACGAGCTGGCCACCGAAATTTTCGACAAGCTGCTGATCATGCACGCCGAGCACACGATGAACGCCTCAACCTTCGCCTGCCGCGTGATCGCCTCAACCAAAAGCAGCGTTTACTCGTCGGTCTCCGGCGCCGTCGGCGCGCTGGCCGGCCCGCTGCACGGCGGGGCCAACGAGCGTGTGCTGCGCATGCTCTTTTCCATCGGCCACCCCGACAACGTCGATTCCTTCGTCGAGGATCGCCTGGCCACCGGCGCGAAGATCATGGGCGTGGGCCATCGCATCTACAAAGTGAAGGACCCGCGCGCGATCATTCTGCAGGAGTACCTCGAAAAGCTGATCGCCGTGCGCGGCGGCGAAGAGGCGCAAAACCTCTACGCGACCGCCAAGCGGCTGGAGGAAGCCGTCGAGGCCAAGCTGGGCGGGAAGAAAATCTATCCGAACGTCGACTTTTACAGCGGCATCGTGCTGGATCTGCTCGGCGTGCCCATGGACCTGTTCACCACCGTCTTCGCCCTCTCGCGCGTGGCCGGCTGGTGCGCGCACTGGCTCGAGCAGGTGGCGGCCAACCGCCTGTTCCGACCGCAGCAGGAATACTCCGGCGACCATCAGCGGCCGTACACCCCCATCGATCGGAGGTAGGCATGAGCGCGTTCGAAAAACTGACTCCGCCCGCCGGCGACGCGATCACCGTCGAGGGCGACGCGCTGCGCGTGCCGGACCATCCGATCATCCCCTTCATTCGCGGCGACGGCGTCGGGCCGGAAATCTGGAGCGCGACGCAATTGGTGCTCGACGCGGCGATCGCCAAGGCCTACGGCGACGCGAAGAAAATCGTCTGGTTCGAGATCTTCGCCGGCGACAGCGCGCTGGAAGTCTACGGCGAAGGGCAACACCTGCCCGCCGACACCCTCGAGGCGATCCGCGCCTACCGCCTGGCGATCAAGGGCCCGCTGGCCACGCCGATCGGCGGCGGCATCCGCTCGCTCAACGTCGCGCTGCGCCAGCAACTGGATCTGTACGCCTGCGTGCGTCCCGTGCGCTTCATCCCCGGCACGCCCGCGCCGCTACGCGAACCGGAAAAAGTCGACGTGGTCATCTTCCGCGAGAACACCGAGGACGTGTACGCGGGCATCGAATGGCCCGCCGGGTCGCTCGCCGCGCGCGACATCGTCGAGTTCGTCCGCGCCAACGAGATGATCGCCGCCGACGCCCCGCTGTCGCCCGACGCGGCTATCGGCCTCAAGCCGATCACCGAGCACGGCAGCAAACGGCTGATTCGCCGCGCGCTGCGCTTCGCGCTGGCCCAGGGGCGGCCGTCGGTGACGCTCGTGCACAAGGGCAACATCATGAAATTCACCGAGGGCGGCTTCAACAGTTGGGGCTACGAGCTGGCGCGCGAAGAGTTCGGCGAGTTCGTGCTCACCGAAAAGGAGGCCGAGGAGCGCTTCCACGGGCAAACGCCGCCGGGCAAGGTCATCCTCAAAAGCCGCATCGCCGACGCGATGTTCATGGAGCTGATCCTCAAACCCGAAGAGCACAGCGTCGTGGCCACCACCAACCTCAACGGCGACTACCTGTCGGACGCGGCCGCCGCGCTGGTCGGTGGGTTGGGCTTCGCCGCCGGCGCGAACCTGGGCGACGGCCTGGGCGTGTTCGAGGCCGTGCACGGCACCGCGCCCGACATCGCCTGCACCGACACGGTCAATCCGTGCTCGCTGATCCTCACCGGCCGCGAGATGCTGGCCTACATGGGCTGGTCCGCCGCCGCCGACCTCGTGCAACGCGCCGTCAACAACGTCGTCGGCCGCGGCCTGGTCACCGCCGACATCGCCTGCTACCTGCCCAACGTCGTGCCCCTGCACTGCTCCGAATTCGCCGAGGCTGTCGCCGAGGAGATCGGGGGGGTGACGGGTTATTTGTAGGGGCAACTCTCCGTGGTTGCCCCGGCCTGGGTTGCCCTGGCCCGGGTTGCCCCGGCCTGGGTTGCCCTGGCCCGGGTTGCCCCGGCCTGGGTAGGCACGGAGACCTACCCCTACGGTGGTTGCCCCGGCCTGGGTTGCCCCGGCCTGGGTTGCCCCGGCCTGAATTGCCCCGGCCCGGGTAGGCACGGGGACCTACCCCTACGGTGGTTGCCCCGGCCTGGGTAGGCACTGAAACCTTTGCCGGGCGCCATTTCCGTGTGCCATAGTTTTCGCCGCCAGGCGAAAGCTGTGCATAGTATGAACCGGCACACCTTTGGCTGTCGCCAAAAGTGTGGCACACGAAGGAATGACGCTCTTTCCGGGTGCCATAGTTTTCGCCCCTGGCGAAAGCTGTGCTCCTAAACAACCAAGCACGGCCATGCCCTGCGGGCAAGACCGTGGCACCCAGCTACCCTATTCTGTTACCTATGTCTTGATTGTTCGCCTTCATTCCACCTTCGGTCTTCGAAATTTCGAATTGATTCCCCTGCCTCTTTCGGGCCAAAAGACCGTTTGACATTCGCCGCCACTAGGATTAAGTTATTGAAATAGGCGTGAATTCGTTCGCATCTGAATGTAGAGAAATATCCCGACTTGCCCTACGTACTTCTCGTTGGTCTGTTCTCCAAATAGGTAGGTATGGAAAGTACAGGATGATGGTTGGCCGTTGGGGCCGACCCAGTGAGAGCGGGCACTATTTCCCGCCAAGTGAATCGTACCGTCGTTGCGGCGGCGCGAAAGGAAAGTGAGATACGAGAAATGAATACAAAGATGTACGTTGGTGGTTTGAGCTGGGACACGACCGATGAAAGCTTGCGTAAGGCCTTCGCCAAATTCGGTGAAGTGACCGACGTGGCCGTCATCACCGATCGCGACACCGGTCGTTCCCGCGGCTTCGGTTTCGTAACCATGGCCGACGAAGCCGGCGCCAAGGCCGCCATCAGCGGCCTGAACGAGACGAGCCTTGATGGCCGCACCATCAAGGTGAGCGAAGCCAAAGAAAGAAGCCCCCGTGACGATCGTCGCGGTGGCGGCGGCGGCAATCGCAATCGCCGTTGGTAATCCGACGACGACGACTCCCGCTTGATAGCGGCGGTCGCCATTCATTGAGCTGAATGCCTGTCACGGGCGGAATCCCACGGTTCCGCCCTTGTTTTTTATCGCCGCACACAACTTACGTGTGCCATAAATTTCACAACCAGATCGGGCGCCACGGTCTTGCCCGTCAGGACATGGTCGTACTCCTTTTCCGTGTGCCATAGTTTTCGCCGCCAGGCGAAAGCTGTACCGTGTGCGAACCATCACACCTTTGGCTGACTTCCGAATTGAGACACCCGGAGCCGACAAGCCCCGGAGGGGCGGAAGGTCAGTAGCGAAGGGCGATAGCCCTGGTAATGGCGGCTCGCCCAGATCAGGCAACCCCTGACAAGGGGTGTAGGATTATTTACAAATAGCACGAAGGTGATGCCGATCACGATCAACTCGCCGATCTGGTAACTCTGCTGTTTTTTCTCCATGAGCACTCCTTGAAATTGGGGATAGTACGTCACCAAACGTTTTATTTATTCGCAACAGCACACTATCCTCCGCCTGACAAGTTGATCACTCTGAACGAAGCCTCTGCCGAGTGTAAAATTGAACGCCTCTCACAGAAGTTGCACAAAATGTTTATATCTACATCCATGTGCTCTTCAAAGACAAAGAGTGACATTATATTTACGTTGCGCTCAAATTTTTTTCGCAATATTGAAGCTGCATAAGATCTTGTTCATCATTGATATTTTTGATAATGATATAAATACAATCATAATAATTTTTGGAGAAGTTATGCAATTTGGTATAATTGCTTGGGCAACAGGAAAGGTCTTTGGCGTTGCTGTTAATAAATTAGTGCACAGGTTGTCTCCTGATCTAAAAAATATTCAAAAGAGTTTTAAAGCGGCCATTAAAGATTGGGAAGCAACAATTCCGCCAGAATTGCAATTTCATGCCGATTCACTTTTTCCCTCAGTCAGCGATGACAGCCTTTCTACACGTCCCTATTTACAAAAACTACGCAATTCAATAAACAATAACAATATTCCATCCATTGATGATTGGAACAACGCCCTCAAAGAACAATGGAGAATGCTAAACGAAAGCTCTTCTAATCTTGTTTCATTTTTCCACTTGAAAGAGGACGACGCTTATAATTATTTGAGTGATTTGTCACAGCGTTTACACTGCACGTATTTTAAAAATAATTTACCAATTGCTCAACTTGAGATGTTTAACGACTTGGAAACCATTAAATCTTTTTATAAAGATAATAGCGATGCAACAGGACAATCCACTCAGGCAGAATTGACACTCATGAATCATGAGCTACCGACATATGCCATTAAATATGAAAATTTTATCGATTTATTATTGACCATTACACAAAATAACGTAAACGAGATAAAAAAATACAACATTAATGAAATTTTTCGCTCAATTTGGCGAATGTTGCTCAATCACTCGCAAAAAATAATTACTTTCATCGAACAATTAAACTATGAAAAAGACTCTCCCATGGCGCTATTGGTTGTACCGATCATCAATATTTACAAAAACCATAACCTCTCAAAAGAGGTTGTTCGTCATTTCTTTTATTTACAGGAAAGCCATCCAGACTTCTTTATTGAAGAATCTCAAAAAAGCCATAACATATTAAAATCCGTTGTTATTCGACACCTTCTGTACATAAACTCTCCGGCCTTGAATGACATATTACACACTTGTATTTCTTCCCTTCTTGCATATAAGGACGCCTTCTGGGACACCTATTTTTGTGATCTATTTATGAGATTCAAATCAGGATATATCAACATTTCAGACGATTTAACTATCCACCGTTTGAAAAAACGTCTGGAGGATGAACAATGTAATACTAGCTTTGTATTGCAAACTCTGTATAAAATTACCACAGACAAAATGACATTCTATTACAACAACACAAAAGAACAGTTCGTCGAAACCATAATGAACATTAGTTCAAAATGCACTACCGACTTGGAATCCAAATGGTGCATATTGATTTGTTTGCAAATGCTTCCACTTTATAGATTTGAAGAAGAAAACGAAGATGACGACTTAACAATCTTGTCAATCATACAATCATTCAATTCATATATACTCTCGGCTTCGCCAGTTATACAATTTCAATATTTGTCAGCTTTATTGAGAAATTTTAACCGTGATAAAAACATTAATGATATGATAAAATATGAAAAAGAATTTCTTCACTACAAAAAATGTCTTTATTCACCTCAGATTATTCTTTTACAAATGGAATATGCAACATACGTCGCTATACACGCCCCTCTGACGGAACCCTCCTACATGGAAGAAACCAAAATATTTAAAACAATCCAAGCCAACCAAAATCCTTTGGAAGATGAACTTTTTAAAAATGAACTAACTACGGTTGCTTATAATATCATTATGGGGCAGGTAAAAGTTGAACCAACATTCAGCAAACCATATACCATTGACCGATTTCTAACCTTTTATGTCAAGTACATGTATCAATTCTTTTTTATGTCTGAATTGAAAAAAAATCATATTCGAGTTCTCGATATTCAGCCAATGACAGCTATCTTCCCGGTTAGAGAAAGTATTTTTAATGTAGCAACCGGATCGTTTATTGAACGATCTCAAAATATTGAGGAAATCAATCCCATTTATGCCGCCAGGACTTTATCGACCTATAGATACATTCGAAAAATTGACACCTTCGATGCCCTGGAAAATTATTTACAAAAAGCAATGTTGGCTGATCCCTATTCAATAGTTCGTAACGCCAGAGGCATTGCTGAAGCAATGTATAAACTTTATTATTACTACCCACCAGCAAAGAAAAAATGTTTGGAATTATTGAGTAAGTTTCAAAAAATCACCAAGATTGGAAGTTCATTAACGCCCAAACTATTTTGGGCTATCGCCACTTGCATAGATATTTCTGAAAAGGACAGAGATTTTATAAATCAATTCTGTTTTTTGCTCGACATGATTGATCTAAAATTTTTGCGCATCGTTTTGAAGAAAGGAGAACATTTTGGTTTCGAGTTTAATGACTTACAACTTAGTAATATCCAACACTACTCATCCAAAGGAAGCGTATTAGCAAGGGCCGTTCTCCAAGACATCACTTCGCCTGAAATATGGAATCTTATTGGCACAACGCTGATAAATTTAATAAATGATGTAAACGACGCTCAAAGTTATCTTCACGCATCCTATTTCTATTCGATGGCTAAGTGTTTTGCTAAAGACAAAGGCTGTCATGACCAAAAATACAGCTATAACTTTATTCGCGCACATGCAAATTATTATCAAAAGATGGATTTGGTACCCGATGGTAGGTTTATAAGACAAGTAACCTATTTTCTTGCTGGTCGAGATATTAGTCACTTTCATTACAAAGAGGAATGCATCATGCCTTTCTTGGATATCTGCAATCGATATTGGGACCAAATAAGATTGGATAATGATACGAAAGACAAACTGAAAGCGCATGTTAAAGACAAATCATGGATACAACAGCTAGTAATCAAAAAATCATACAAGAACTTAACCTAGCAAAGTAGTTTTTCTAGATGAATTAGCAATCACTCATTACCAATCCTTTTACTTGAATATTATGCCATCATCGAACGCCTATCCTATTGGCGTGGGACACTCTGTCCCATGTGTCCCACCCCTCAATCTTTATAACCCGTTGATATTATTGATGATACGCAAATTTTAAGCGTGGGACAAAGTGTCCCAAAGTGTCCCATTTGTCCCACAATTTGAGGATAAACCGGGACACGTAACGAGACCATGTCCCTGGGTTTATCCCCCCCGGCCGAGGCTTCACACAATGAAGGCAATGTCAGGTGCAGGAGTTATTCCTGCCAGGGATTATCCCCGGCCGCGCAAATAATCGATCATGGGCTGCGTGACCAGCGGGACGAGGTCGCCGATCATGTGCGGCATCAGGTTGTCCATGACCTTGGGCATCATGCCGGGCATCTGCTCGATCATGTAGTCGGGCATGGCGATCTGTTCGGAAACGCGCTGGAGCATCGTGCTCATCACCTTGGGCATCATCACGGGCAGCAGGCGCGGGAAAAGCACCGGGAACAGCGGCTTCATCAGGCTCAGCGCGCCGGGGATCTTGCCCATGACCCGCATCATCGGGCCCATGCCGTAGGGCATGGCGTCGATCAGCTCCGGCCACATCTTGCCCATCAGATCGGCGAAGCCCTGCGGGGTCATCAACGAGATGAACGCGTCGAACACGCCCCACTGCGCGCGCACCTCCGGATGCGGGTCGGGAAACTCGAAGCCCAGCGCGGCGGCGGCGTAGTGCGCCAGGTCCTGCACCTCGACGGGCACGTTGCCCTTTTCGGCGCTGACGCGCAGTTGCACCTCGCAGCAGGGGCACGCGGCCAGCAGCTTCTGCGCGCCGACCTCCACCGCCTCGTTGAGCCGATGCACGCCGATGTCCGCGGCGACCGGCGGATCCTTGATCAGCGTGAGCACGCTGCCGCAGCAGTGCGCCTCGTTGCGGTTGTAGGGCAGCTCGACGTACTCGGTGCCGGGCACGGCCTTGATCAGTTCGCGCGGCTCCTCGAACACGTGCGAGACGCGGCCCATGTGGCACGAGTCGTGCCAGGCGACCTTCACCTTCTCTTTGCCGCCGTTGTCGGGGAACTTGAACTCGCCGCTGCGGATCTTCTCGGCGATGACCTCGCTGTAGTGCCTGGACACGAAGTCGTACTCGATGCCCATTTTCGCGGCCCAATCCGGATAGACGTGCCGCCACATCATGTCGCAGGCCGGGCACGAGGTGACCACCGTTTTCGCGCCCACCGTGCGCACCGCCTCGATGTTCTTGCGCACCGTCTCGGCGAACACCTCCCACTTGCCGGCGACCAGCATCGGCGTGCCGCAGCAGTTTTCCTTCTTGCCGACGTAGGTCCAGTCGATGCCCGCCGCGTCCAACAACCGCACCGACGCCTGCGCGATGTCCTTCTCGACGTAACTGGCCGTGCAACCGGCGAAGTAGACGACCGGGGCTTTGGTCGCGCCCGGCTCGACCTTGGCGCGCAGATCCTCCGGGAACCACTCGTCGCGGTCGCGCCGGTAGCCGGCCCAGATGTTGCCCTGGTCGGTCAGCGCCGCGGCCATCATCTCGAACGGCGGGAAGGTCATGCGTTTGTCTTCGTGGATCAGCTTGCCGCGCAGCTTCATCCACGACGGCTCGATGGGCAGCGCCGCGCTGCAGCGCAGGTTGCACAGTTCGCAGGTCGTGCACACGAGCATCGTGTCGACCATGAACTGGTTCCACTCCTCGCGGCCTTCCATGTATTCGCGCAGCCAGTACCACTTGCCGCGCGGGCTCTGGCTTTCCCAACCGCGGCCGTAGAACTGGTCGCATTCCTCGACGCAGTACCCGCACTGACTGCACCCGTAGGCGTACCAGGCGACGTCGGCGGGGATGTCGCGCACCGGCGTTTGCGGACGCTCGCCGACCTGGGTGATCACGTGGTTGCCGAAGGGCCGGATCAGCGGTTCGAAGACGTTGGCCATCGACATCGCCATGGCCAGCAGGCCCGAGCCGGTGACCTTCCCCGGATTGAGCAGGCCCTTGGGATCGACCTCTTTCTTGAATTTCTTCAGCCGCGCCACGCGTTCGGCCCCGAGCACCTTGACCGCCTTGTTCTTGAAGTACAGGCCCGTGGCGTAGGGGCGGCCGCCGAAGCGTTCGGCGATCTTGCTGACCGTCAGCGACAGCGGGAAGACGAAGTTGAAGTTGAACTTGCGTTGGTCGGCGGGGATGAAGCCCAGAATCACCACCTCGGGTTCGCCGTGGCCGCCGTCGCGCAGGATGACGCCTTCCTTGACGATCGGCTGGTTGATCTGCTTTTCGACGGTGGTCATCACATCGCCGAGCGAACGCAGGGGGATGATCACCTCGGCGGGCACCAGGCTCGGGCCCAGGCGCTTGACGACCATCAACTTGAAGCGGTGTTTCCACTCGTGATGCGCAATGCGTTCGGAGAGAATCTCGCCCTCGCAGGGTTTAAGGACATCCGGCAGCACCGAGAGGATCGCCTGTTCGTCTTTCTTGCGGAAGGTCAGCGTCGTGATGTACGAGGCCGGCAACAGCACGCGTTCCTCGGTCGGATGCCCCTGGTGTTCGGGCAACGGCGCGCGGTTTTTCATTTCGGCCATGCGCGGATTGATGAACATCAGCGACCAGATCGGCAGTTTCATATCGACGAACTTCTGGACGATCTTCTGCAGGTCGAAGGCGTTGGGGCAGCCGAAGGCGACCACGCCCAGTTCTTCTTTGGGCTGCACCTTGATCGTCAGGCTGTAGACCAGCCCGGTGGTGCCCTCGGCGTCGGCGATCAACGCCAGGTCGTCGCCGGAAAATTCGCGCACCTCGCCGGTGGGCAGCACCACGCGGGCGCTCACCACGTTCTCGCGGAACCAGCCGCTTTCGTACGAGCCGAAGCCCGCGCCGCCCTGCGCGAACCAGCCGCCGACGGTCGAGCCGGGATAACTGGAGGGATACAGCTTGAGCATCAAACCGGCCTTGTCGAGCGCGCGGTCGAGCTTCTCCCAGACGATGCCTGCTTCGACGCTGGCCGTGTTGGCCTGCGCGTCGATGTTGAGGACTTTGTTGAGCCGGAAGAAATCGACGACCAACCCGCCTTCGATCGGCAGCACGCCGCCATAGCCCGACGAGGCCTTGGCGCGCGGCGTGACGGCGACATTGTGTTCGTAAGCCCAGCGGACGACCTCGGCCAGTTCCCGCTCGCTTGCCGGCTGGACAATGCCCTCGGGCACGGTATCGCCGATCAGCGGTTTGATCATGCTGGGCACCGAGCCGATGTCGTGGCTGTAGAGCTTTCGCTCCATTCGATCGAAATTGACGCGTTTCCCGAACGTTTCTTCCAAATACATACGTTGTTTGGCGCCGATTCGACTCATGGATTATCCCCCCCAATTTTTTATTGCGAATTTTTTTGTAGCGGACCGCGACCCGTCTCCACGGGTCGCGGCCTGTCATATTTTTCTATGTCTTTATTTTTATACACCAGATGAGTTTTATGAAAAGAACTTTTTTTATTGCCAAGTCATTGCCTACCGTCTCAATTACTCTATATCGTTACCTAGCAATGTAGTAAATATATAACATGCTATAAGACTAGATTGCAAGCTTTATTTTTCAAATTTACAAAATTGTGAATTTTGACCATGGAAAGACAGCCAAATGCGTTTTTTCCTTGAGGTTATTAAAAAAAATGACGGAATATCTTAGAAGAATTGTATAATTAAAAGAGATCGGCATTTACTTTCCGGTCGAGGGTTGAAAAATACATGATTGGCTTTCGGGTGTTATCTATCCGTTTTGCAGGGATAATTCTATCGCTGGCGCTGTTTTCGGCAGCGGTCGGAGCCGCGTTTGCGCAAGCGGACGTCACGGTCGATCTCACCGAACAGGAACGCCAGTGGCTGGCGAATCATCCGGTGATTCGCATCGCACCCGATCCGTATTTCCCGCCGATTGAGTGGTTTAACGAAAAGGGAGTATATCAGGGACTTTCCGCCGAGATGATGGCGATGCTCGGCGATAAGCTGGGCATCAAATTTCAGCCGGTGCAAATGGAGACCTGGGGCGACGTGCTGACCGCGGCGCGCAAACGGGACGTGGATCTGCTGCCGGCCGCGGCGCAAACGGAACAGCGTTTCGAATATTTGTTGTTCACCGACCCGTACATCGTGCTGCCCGGGGTGGTCATCACCCGGCGCGACATGCAGGCGCACACCACCGTCGAGGATTTGTATCAATATCGCGTGGCGGTGGTGTCCGGTTATGTCTGGCATGAGATGCTTACCCGGGATCACCCGGACTTGAAGCTGATTCTGGTCAAGGATTTGGTGGACGGCTTGCAGAAGGTGTCGTTCGGGGAGGTCGACGCGATCATCGGCACGCTGCCGGTGGCGTTGTACTACATCGAGAAGGAAGGCATCACCAATCTGCAGGTTTCCGGCAAATTGAAATACTTCACCAAGCTGTCGATGGCGGCGCGCAGCGACTGGCCGCTCTTGCATTCCATTCTGCAAAAATCGCTGACCACGCTGGCGGTGCAGGAAAAGCAGAAGATCCTGAACAAGTGGATCAAGCTGGATCGACCGCCGCTGTACAAGGACCGGCGCTTCTGGGGATGGCTGATCGTCGCGGTCACGATGATCGCGCTGGTAATCGGTTTCATCCTGTCCTGGAATCGGACGCTGAAACGGGCGGTGGAAGCGCGCACCCGCGATTTCCAACGCGAACTGACCGAGCGCATCAAAGCCGAGGACGCCTTGCGCGACAGTGAGGAGATGTTCCGCGCCCTGGCGGAAAACTCGCCGGATGTCATCATGCGCTTCGACCGGCAGATACGACATCTGTACACCAATCCGATCGTGATCAAGCTGACGGGCATCCCTTCGGAACAATTCACCGGCAAAACACACGAGGAGTTGGGCTTCCCGCCGGATTTGTGCGAACTGTGGAAAAAGGGCATCGACCAGGTGTTTACCAGCGGGCAGGGAAACCGGCTGGAATTTCAGTTGCCCAACGGACCGTGGATCGACTGGCAGTTGGTGCCCGAGATGGATTCGGACGGTCAGGTCAAAGCGGTGATCACCTCGGCGCGCGACATCACCGAACGCCGCTATGCCGAGGAAAAACGCCTGTCGCTGGAAGAGCAACTGCGGCAATCGCAGAAGATGGAGGCGATCGGTCGTCTGGCCGGCGGTATCGCGCACGACTTCAACAACATCCTGACCGGCATTTTCGGCTACGCGGAATTACTGCTGGCCAATCTGGACGACAAGAATCCGCTCAAGGAGTACGTCCAGGAAATCCTGCAGGCCGGCAGCCGGGCGATGAAGTTGATCCAGCATCTATTGGCGTTCAGCCGCAAGCAGATCATCGCGCCGCGCACGATCGACCTCAACGATACGATCGCCAAGGCGCAGAACATGCTCCGGCGCATCATCGGCGAGGACGTCGAGCTGACCTTCCACCCGGGCGCGCACATCGGCCACATCCACGCCGATCCGAACCAGATCGATCAGATTCTGATCAACCTGTGCGCCAACGCGCGCGACGCCATGCCGCGCGGCGGCCAATTGTACATCCTGACCAAAAACGTCCACCTGCACGAGCAGACGATCGAAAGCGAGGAACCGCCCATCACCGGCGACTTCGTGCTGCTGACCGTGCGCGACACGGGCACGGGCATCGACGCCAAAACCAAGGAACACATCTTCGAACCGTTCTTCACCACCAAGGAACAAAACAAGGGCACCGGCCTGGGCCTGGCCACGGTGTACGGCATCGTCAAGCAGAACGGCGGCATAATCGCGGTCGATTCGGCGCCCGAAGGCGGCACGACCTTCCGGATCTATTTCCCCGTTCATCGCGGCGCGATTTCCAAAGAGGAAACCGAACGGCGGCCGGTGCTGATCGACGGTCACGAAACCCTGCTGCTGGTCGAGGACGAGGATATGGTGCGTACGCTGGCCAAGAAGATCCTCGAACGGCAGGGCTACACCGTACTGGCCGTCAACGACGGCGAACAGGCGATCGAACTCTGGCGGCAGCATCATACGGAAATCGACCTGGCGATCATCGACGTGATCATGCCGAAGATGAACGGCGACGAGCTGTGTCAGCGCCTGCGGCAGGACAATCCGGCGCTCAAGGTGCTGTTCATGTCGGGCTACACGCAGGACGTCATCGACGACGACGGACGGCTTGAACCCGACACTTTCTATCTGGGCAAACCCTTCACCATCGATTCGCTCATGCACAAGGTTCGTCAGTGCCTGGACAGTTAAAAAAATGGAGAGCCGCGGCTCTCCGTTGAAATGAATCGGTTCGAAAAGAATTCGGTCGAATCAACTCTCCTTTATTTGTTGTATTCGCAATCGAGCCAGGTTTTCACCTGCGCCCGTTCCTCGTCGGAGGGTTTGGTCGACAGCAACGGCGGCATTTTCTTTTTCTCGACCGTCCATTCGATGATGTCTTTCTTCTCCTTCGCGATCAGCTCGGGTTTGTCGAAATCATAATCGGCCGGTGCGCCCTTGCGGGAAATTCCCGTTTTGGTCGAACTGTGGCAGCCATTGCAGTATTTTTCCATAAACGCCTTGCCGAAAGATTCATAGGTGTACTTGCAGTCATCGGCTCGCGACGCGGTGACGACGATCTGGGCGAGCATCACCAGACCGATCAAAGCCATAAAGGCCAATACGCACCTTTTGTATCCTTTCATGATCGCCTCCTCATCCAATCCATCTGCCAAGCATCGCCGGCATCGTCGTTATCGTCGAAAAAAACGTTGTGAACCCACCCCCGAGTTCAGCACTAAAAATCAAGCTTTCCGCCTGAATTGCCGGCATTTACCCACCACAATAATTGACTGCGCCTTTTATTTTTTTACCGATTACGGCCTTATTATCACGAGCGGTTCAATTGATTGTCAATAAGAAAATATCCTAAAGTACGCATTGGTACTAATTGCTTGACATTCGGCCACCCCACTTTTAATCTCAACATCGCTTATGATGATTAGCCAGGTGATTGATTTGTCTAATTTTGCAACGGTTTTTTTCGGCAGTTTGCGCATGATCGCACTGGTCTTTCGCGAAACCGCACCCTTTTTGCTGATTGGGCTCTTTCTCGCCGGATGGCTTAAAATAATCATCCCAATTCAGGGCGTGAACCGCTACCTGGGCAAACCCAATCTGCGTAGCGCGCTGTATGCCGCGCTGTTCGGTCTGCCGTTGCCGATCTGTTCCTGCGGCGTCGTTCCGCTGTCGATGGGCTTGCGCGACAAGGGCGCCAGCCGGGAAGCGAACCTGTCCTTTTTAATCAGCACGCCGGAAACCAGCATCGACACGCTGATCATCACCTGGGGTTTGTTGGGGCCGGTCATCGCTCTTGTCCGCCCGCTGGCGGCGTTGGTCGCCTCGTTGTTCGCCGCGATACTTTCCATCGCCGAACGAACCGACCGCCCGACCGACGAAGAAGAGACAGCCCCCGTCGCCGAGGTCTGTCCTTCCGTCGCCGAACCGGGCGCCGATGATGCCGGTTACACCCTGGAAGAGGGATACCACGTGGTCGGCCCGCGCGGTTTTTTGCGCTCGGTGGGGGCGGCGATCCGCCAACTGCCCGCGTTCGGCAAAAAGGACGAGAGCGGCGAATCCGCCGCGCCGGCGCCGGTGCCCCTGGGCGTGCTGGTGCGCGACGCCAACCGCTACGCGTTCCGCAAGATGCTTGACGACATTTCATTCTGGCTGGTGATCGGCATTATCGCCGCCGGATTGATCGCCGCGCTGGTGCCCGCCAACTGGATCAACAAATTTCCCGGCGGCGAATGGGGCAGCATGCTGTTCGTGTTGTTCATCAGCGTACCGCTCTATGTCTGCGCGGTGGAATCAACGCCGATCGCGGCGATCCTGATTCTCAAGGGCCTTTCGCCGGGCGCCGCGCTGGTGTTTTTGCTGGCGGGACCGGCGACCAATCTGGCCACGATGATTCTGATCAACAAGACCTTCGGCCGGCGCTTTTTGCGCCTTTACCTGCTTTCGATTTTCCTGGTGTCGATCGGCGCGGGTTTGTTGCTGAACGCGTTTTTACGTTCGTTCGGCCTGGAGGTGATCAGCCGGATTTCCCCCGAGCAAAGTTTCGGCGTGTGGACGATCATCGCCATCTTCTCGTCCATCGCCCTGCTGGTGCTGCTGGGATTCAGTTTCTACCGGTTGGATTGGAAAGCGAAAAAGGAAAGCGCGCTGGGCTTCAGCGGACGCTTGCTGGCCTTCCTGGGCTTGTTGCTGCCGGAGAAACCGGCCGTGAAAGAAAAGGTCAAACCCCTGACCCGGCTCAATAGCCGTCGGCTGACGATCGCGGCGATCGCCCTGGCGTTGGCGGTGTGGCTGCTTTCGGGCGTGTACACCGTGCCGCCCGGCAGTGCGGGCTACCGCTTGACGTTGGGCAAGCTGGTGCAGGCCGACGTGCCGCCCGGGCTGCATTATTGTCTGCCGCGTCCGTTGGGCCAGGTGTACAAGTACCGCACCGGCGAACTGCGCAAGACCGACCTCGGTTTTTTCACCGACCTGTCCATGCTGGCCAAGTGGAAAACGTCGCAAGTGTCCTTCGACGCGGTAGGATGGCACAGTTTCTTTACGACCATGACTTCCAATCCGGACGAGTCGATCTACCTGATGGGCGACGAAAACCAGTTGGAAGCGAAGTTCGCGGTTCATTACCGCATCGCCAACCCCACGGCCTTCTTTTTCGATTACGCCAAAAACAAGGACCTGGTTTCGCTGACGGTGGAAAGCGTGGCCCGGGAAATCCTGGCCAGCCTGATGATCGACCTCACGCTGGCGGACAAGCGTAGCGAGATCACGCCCGTGCTCAAGGAACGTTCGCAGGCGTTGCTGGATCGTTACGCCATCGGCGTGCAAATCCTGGACATCTACCTGGTCGATCTGCACCCGCCGGTGGAGGCGGTGTCGGCCTTCCGCGACGTGGCCAGCGCCATGGAGGATCGTCAGACCCGCATTCACCGCGCGTACGAGGATCGCGCGGCCGCCCTGCCCGCCGCGCGCGGCAACGCGGCCAAGGCCATCGCCGGCGCCCAGGCCGACGCCTTCACGGCCCGGGCCGACAACGAGGGCAAAGCGGAAAGTTTCCGCACGCGGGCGAAGGCGTATGCGCAAAACAACCAGGGCACCCGCTACCGCATGTACCTGGAAACGATGGAAGCGGTGCTGCCCAATATCGATAAAATCATCGCTCCGCCGCAGGCGTTGCGGGACGGCCGGACACGGCTGTGGAACGGTCCGCTCAACGTCGACTCGGTCAAGACCGGAGAATAGCCATGAAACGCTGGCAAAAATTGACCTTCCTTTTGTTGCTGCTGATCGCATTGGTCTGGCTGAGCACGGCGATCTTCATCGTGCAGGCGACGGAAACGGCGATCCTCACCCGCTTCTCGCGGCCGCTGCCGACCGTCTTTCAGCCCGGTCCGCACTTCAAGCTGCCCTGGCCCGTCGACAGCGTGATCCGCTTCGACCAACGGTTGCTGGTGTTCAACTTCAACAGCGCCACCGAGTTTCTCACGCAGGACAAGAAAAACATCCTGATCAACAGTTTCGCCGTCTGGAAAATCGACGATCAGCATAAGTTCCTGGCCACCGTGCGCAACCGGCAAGGGGCGGAAGCGCGATTGCTGGACATCATCACCGCCGCGGTGGGCGAAGTCGTCGGCAAATATGCGCTGACCGCATTCATCAATCCCGCCGGCGAGCAGGTGCGCCTGGCCGAAATCAACCAACAAATCACCGACGCCTGCACCGGCGTGGCCCGGGAAAATTACGGCCTGAACATCATCGACGTGCGGATCAACTCCTTCAATTTTCCGCCGCAGAACCGGGCGAGCGTGATCAAGCGAATGCAGGCCGAGCGTGACCGGATCGCCACCCAATACCGCGCCGAAGGCGACGAGGAGGCGTTGAAGATCCAGGCCTCGACCGAGCTGGAAACACGCAAGATTCTCGCCGAAGCCAATCGCGAGGCGGAGATCATTCGCGGGCGCGGCGAGGCCGAGGCGATTAAAATCTACGGCGCCGCTTACCGCGCCGATCCGGAATTCTATCGTTTCCTGCGCACGCTGGAAGCGTACAACAAGATCATCGATCCGAACACGACGATCATTCTGCGCAGCGATTCGGAATTGTGGAAAATGATCGACCGGGGGGCTCCGTGAGCCGCGACGACGTCAGCCTCGACGTGCAACTGATTCAGCGGGCGGTGCGCCTGTGGCGACGGCGGCGCAAGTCCGTCGCGCTGGCGTTGATCGCCCTGGCGCTGCTGCTGACGCTGCTTTCGGGCGTTTACACCGTGCCGGTGAACCAGACCGGCGCGCTGTTCTTCCTGGGCCGGCTGGTGGACGACAACATCGAGCCGGGCATTCACTTCAAGCTGCCCGCCCCGCTGCAACGCGTGCAATTGATGAACACCTCCGAGGTGCGGCGGACGAACCTCGCCGGCCAATGGCGCGAGACGGTCAGCATGATCACCGGCGACGAGAACATCATCGAATTGGACGTGGCGCTGCAATACAAAATCGGCAACTTCGGCCCGTTTTTGATCGGCGCGGAAAGCTGGGAGGAGGTCATGCGGCTGGTGGTCACCTCGTCGATGACCGAACTGACCGCGCGCATGCCGGTGGATGAAATCCTGACCACGGGAAAAAGTAAAATTCAAATCGATCTGCGTACGCTCGCGCAACACAAGCTTGACGAATACACCTCGGGACTGACCGTGCTTTCGACCACCATCGTCGCGGTCAAACCGCCGCGGGAAGCGGCCGCCAGTTTCCGGCGGGTGGCCGACGCCAAATCCGAAAAAGCGAAAAAGGTGAACGTGGCGCAGGCGGAGTATCGCCGCAACCTGGCCCAGGCGCGGGGCGAAGCCGAACGGCTGCAGCGCGACGCCGAATCGGCGAGCGAGGAACGCATCAAAAAAGCGCAAGGCGACGCCGATCGGTACATGTCCATCCTCGCCGAATATCGCCAGGCGCGCGAAGTGACCCGGCTCAACCTGTACATGAAACGAATGGAAGAAGTGATCAACAAAGCGCGGGTGGTTCTGTTCAATCCCCGGGAGCAGGGGCCGCTCGATTTGAATCTATTGAAAGCCAAAAACAAAAAAGACAGTCCGAAATAATCGCCCGCTGGGAGAGGCCGATGAGCCCCAAAACACGCAATCCGGAAGACCGCCGCGAGATCATTCTCGACACGGCGATGCAACTGTGGATCGAAAAAGGTTTCGAGGGCATGCGCCTGGATGTCGTCGCCAAGAAGGCGCGCGTCAGCAAAGGCACGCTCTACCAGGTGGCCGACAACAAACTGGATCTGGCGTTTCTGATCATGCAGCGGCGCTTCGACAGCGACTTCGAACGCATCCGCAAAGCGCTGTCGGCCTGCGAGGATCCGATCGAGATTCTGCGGCGGGCGCTGCACGACCTGATTCCCACCGTGCGCGAGGATCCGGGCTCGTACGCCATGGAGATCGAGTTTTTCGCGATGGCGATGCGGCATCCGCATCTGGGTCAACGCGTCGAAGCGTACATCACGCCGCACATCGATCAGTTCAAAGCCGAGTTGTCGCACTGGGTCGACCTGGGCATCGAAAAAGGCACGATCCGTCCCGACGCCGACGCGCGGGTGCTGGTGGACATGACGCACGCCTGGGGCCACCATATGTGGCACGAGTGGATCACGCACAAGGAAGTTTCGCCGGAGGATTTGCGCCGGCGCACCGATCATTTCATGGACCTGCTGTTTCGCTACGTGCGCACCGATATCGATTAAAACGAACGTTCAAACGTCAGGTACATCGCCCGGCCGGGCAGCGGGAAGTTGCGCACGTCGACGATCCGCTCGTCGGTCACGTTTTTCATTTCCACCCCCAAACGCGTATGCGCATCGGGAAGAATCAACCAGCCCGCGTTGAGCACGTGGCGCTCGTCGAGCATCTTCGTGTTGGCGGCGGTCAGGTAATTGCCGTCGGCGTAATCGTACTCGACGAACGGGGCGAAGATGTTCGCGCGCGTTTCCAGCCGCGCCGAGGCGGTGTGGCGCGGCCGGCCGGGAATCTGGCGGTCGTCGCCGGCGTTCTCGTCGATGGCGCGGGTCAGCGTGTACGCGCCGCTCGCGGTCAGCCAATCGACCGGCGCCAGCCGCGCGGAAAGCTCCATCCCTTCCAGCCGTGCGCGACCGACGTTGAACGGCTTGTAACGGAAACCGCCGACCAGCACGTATTCGATCAGGTCGCGCACCTCGCTGCGGAAATACGCCCCCTCGAACGACAGCCAGGGGAAGATCGTCTGCACGCCCGCGTCCAGGTGCGTGGCGCGCTCGGGCTTCAGGTCGGGATTGCCCTCGACGTAGCCGTGCCGGAAATACAGCTCGCTGAAACTCGGCGCGCGAAACGAGCGGCCGACGTTGCCTTTGAGCGTCAGCCATTCCCACGGTTTGAAGGCCAGCCCGCCTTTGGGGCTGAGCTGGTCGCCGGCGTCGGACACGTCGTCGTAACGCAGCGCACCCACGAGCGTCACCCGGCCCGTCCACAGCAGCACCTGGTCGCGCAGGGCGACGGCGTAGGTGTCGCGCGTGGGGTCGTCGAACATTTCGTCGTCCAGCCGCGTGTGGCGGTACAGGCCGTCGAGGGTCCAGAGTTGATGCGCGCCCCACACGTATTGCAGGCTGGGTTCGATTTGCGGTTCAAGCTCGACGCGCTCGCTGACGAAGGGCACGCCGGTCTGCTCGCCGTATTCGTCGCGGTAGCGCGAGCGCTCGTAGCGATTGGCCAGGCGCGTGCGCAGGCTCAGGCCGGGCAACCCGAGGCCGGTCCAGGCCGCCGAGGCCGCCGCGATGTCGCGCAGCAACCGCTCGTGCACGTGCGGCGAGGGAAAGGTGATCATCCCCGGCACGCCCGCGTCGGAAGAATACAGGTCGTTTTGCGCGGAAAGGCTCAGCGCGTCGGTCGGCTCGCCGGCGACCTTGACCAACAGGCTGCGCGAATCGAGCTCGTTGTTGACGCGCACGTCCTGGAAATCGTCGCTGTCGTCCAGCTCGGTGCCGCGGTTGTTGGTGAAGCGGTAGTCGCCGTCGCTGTGCAGGTACGCGCCGGAAACGAAGGTGCGCCGGCGTTCGCCGCCGTCGCCGCGCGAAGCGGCCAGCCGCCAGGTGTTGAACGAACCGTGCGTGATCGCCACCGTGTTACGGGCCGCGCCGTCGGGTTTGCGCGTGACGATGTTGATCACCCCGCCGATCGCGCCCTCGCCGTAGTAGGCCGAATCGCCGCCGCGAATCACTTCGATGCGCTCGATCTGCTCGGGCGGAATCGCGCCCAGGTCGACGCCGCCACCGGCCGCCGTGTTCAGCCGCACGCCGTCGATCAGCACGACCACCTGCCGGCTCGCCGCACCGCGAATCGACACCGTGGCCGTCGCGCCCAGGCCGCCCAGCCGCGTGACGTTCACGCCCGCCGCCCGGCGCAGCACCTCGTCGGTGGACACCAGGCGCCCGGCGTAATCGTCCATCTCGATGATCTCGACGAAGGCCGGCGGGTCGTCGGTCGATTCGTTCAACCGCCGCGCGGTGACGGTCACCTCGGGCAGATCGCCGCCCTCGGCCTCATCGTCCTCCGCCTGCGCCCACACGGGCGCACACAGCAACACGAGCAGCAAAACGATGAGCGAACGGACCAGGCGCATAAAGAATCTCCGACTGTCGGCAATGCCGGGAAATCGTGGCCCGCACCGCCGGGGGTGTCAAGCGCGGCCGAGCGCCATGTGAAAATTTTTCGATTACCTGACGATCAATTTAATGGTAAATAGGTGGTAGATAAAAATTTTTGCCGACCAGGCACAAAAAGCTCGCGCTCCCCAAACTCATGTTGACCTGCCCTTGTCGGCGAACTGTGCGGGGGAAGACGATGGAAACGCAATACCTCTTCGATTCCAAAGGCAAGTGGATCGCCTATCGAAAAGACCGGTTCGTGTTCAACACGCACGGGGTGTGGATCGGCTGGCTGCCGTGGGACGAGCCGGACGTGCTGGACGTCGACGGCGACTACCTGGGCACGATCTACAGCGACAACCGGCTGGTGCACTTCAATTATCGACCCTACCGCGGGTATCCGGGCCAGCCGGGGTATCACGGCTATCCGGGGTATCCGGGCTCGCCGGGGTTCATCGGCGCCATGCCCCTGCCCCGCGGCGCGAGCGACATCAAAGCGCTGGCGCAGTAGGGGATAAGCGAAAATCCGACCCGGGCAATCGCGGGGAACGCCTCTGTAAATAATTCATGGGTGAAGCTGATTTACCGAACGTAGCGTTCAATAGCTCGCAAAACAGCGCCACCCCGCCGCAAGGTTCAGGGTGCCCCGAGAAAACCGGATAAAGTCGAACAACCTTGAAATGATTTTCTGCGCGGAATCTTCAAGCCCGCAGGGCGCAGGTCAATAGCGAAGGGCGAAGCCCTGGTAAAAGATGGAGCAACCTCAATCAAACCCCGGAAAGGGGTGCCGGAGATGCTCGCCGCCGGCGGAACGGCCGATCATGTTCATTTGTCGATACAGCTTGCCTTGGCCGATCCGATTCCGATCGTTAAAGGTTCCTCCGCCCCGCCGGGGCTTGTCGTCTTTTGGGGGGCCGCGATTTCCAGGGCTTCGCCCTTCGCTACTGACCATCCGCCCCTTCGGGGCTAAGCGGCTTCAATTGTTCCAATTCGGAAGTCAGCCAAAGGTGTGCCGGTTCACACCATGCACAGCTTACGCCTGGCGGCGGAAACTGTGGTACACGGCAAGACGGTCATTCGAGTCACGCCATCGGCGTGGCGAAGAATCCACGTGCGCGGTGTATGCTTTTTACCGGTCAGTCCCGGCAGTAGCGGTCGGTTTCCGAGCAATGGATGCGGATGTGCAGATGGTTGGCGTGGCCGGCGGCGTGGCGAATGATCCCCTGGCGCACGCCGCGCCCGCGCGGGTACTGGAACCACTTGTTCAGTTGTTGTTGCGGATAGACGATCTTGAGTTCCTCGTACATGAGCTTCTGCAGATTCCAGTCGAGCAGGATGTACTGCACGCGGCCGGTCTCCAGCAGCGTCTCCATGAAGTACCAGGTTTTTTCGATGTCCAGCCGCTGGGCGTTCATGCCGCGAAAGCCGCGCACGAGCTTGTTGCCCTTGGAGTACATGGCCACGTCCACGTCGCGCCCGCTTTGGTGGCTCTTGTGCGGCGACAACGATCCGCCGCCTTTCTTCGACAGATGACCGACGACCAGCGGCACGGTTTCGGGGTACGCCAGGCGCATTTCCTCCGCGGCCATCTCCAGCAGATCGACCAGTTCCTTCGTGCCGTAGGCCTTGGCCGGTTCGAGGATGAGAATTTCCGGAGAGGATTCGAGCAGCACGCCGTCGCGCAAAAAGCCGTCGTTGGGACGGCCGACCGAACCGGTGGCGTCGGGAGCCAACCGCCCGGGCGCGCAGGCGGCGAGCAGGAGCAGCAGGGCGAGAAGCGCCGCGATGTTCAGGCGTTTCATGGCGGTAGTGTACGCATTCGGCGGCCGGAAGGAAAGGATGGATTTGCCGCCCGCTCTCTGCTACTGTTTGGCCGATTTTTTACTCACCGATGAGGGAGAACATCATGGGCGTAGCGTTGCTTGATCTGACTCGGCAGTACGAACAATTCAATGACGAAGTCGAAGCGGCGGTCATCGACGTGTGCCGCTCGGGCAAATACATCCTCGGCGAAACGGTCGCGCAATTCGAGCGCGAAGCGGCGGACTATTGCGGCGCGGGCGCGGCGGTGGGCATGACCTCGGGCAGCGACGCGCTGCTGGTCGCGCTGATGGACCGCAACGTCGGCCCCGGCGACGAAGTGATCACCACGCCGTTCACCTTCTTCGCCACCGTCGGCGCGATCACCCGCCTGGGCGCGACGCCGGTGTTCGTGGACATCGATCCGCACAGCTTCAACATCGACGAGAACGCGGCGATCGCGGCGATCACCAACAAGACCAAGGCGGTTATCGTCGTGCACCTCTTCGGCCGTTGGGCCGAGTGCGACAAGCTGCCGGCCGTCTGTGAAGAACGCGGCATCGCGTTGATCGAAGACGCGGCGCAGGCCATCGGCTGCGAGGACGCGCAGGGCCGGCGCGCGGGCTCGGTGGGGCACTACGGCGCGTTCAGCTTTTTCCCGAGCAAAAACCTGGGCGCGTTCGGCGACGGCGGTTTGCTCACCTGCCGCGACGAAGAAACCGCGCAACGCCTGCGCGTGCTGCGCAATCACGGCCAGTCGCGCACGTACTATCACGACCTGGTCGGCGGCAACTTCCGCCTCGACGCGTTGCAGGCGGCGGTGCTGTCGGTGAAGCTCAAGCACCTGGAAGGCTGGCACGCGGGCCGGCGCGCCAACGCCGAAAAATACCGCGAGGCTTTCGAAATCGCCGGGGTGCCCGCCGGCGCGGCCGAGCTGCCCGAAGCCGGCGCGGGGCGACACATCTACAATCAATTCACCCTGCGCGCGCAACGGCGCGACGAACTGCTGGCCTATCTGCGCGAAAACGGCATCGGCTGCGCGGTGTATTATCCGCTGTGCCTGCATCTGCAACCGTGCTTCGCGTTCCTGGGTTTGAAGCCCGGCGCGTTCCCGCACGCGGAAGCCGCGTCGGCCGAGGTGATCTCCATTCCGGTGTACCCGGAGTTGACCGCCGAGGAGATCATGGAAGTGTCGCTGGCGATCGCGGGATTCTACAAGGGCTGAGCCGGCCGACCAACCACGAGCGGGGACATGGCTGACGCGAAACACAAACGGCGCGTGGCCGTGATCGGCGCGGGCGCGGCCGGCACGATGGCCGCCATTTTCGCGGCGGAGGCCGGCGGCGACGTCACGCTGCTGGAGCGCACCGCCGACGGCGGGCGGAAGATTCTGCTCAGCGGCGGCGGCCATTGCAACGTGCTGCCCAGCGCGCTGGACCCCGCGCGGTACGTCACCGATTCCTCACCCAACACGCTCAAGAAAATTCTGCGCTCGTGGCCGTTGGCCGAGCAGCGGCGCTTTTTCGAGCAGACGCTCGGCGTGCCGCTGATGTGCGAGGCGGAAACGGGCAAGCTCTTTCCGGCCTCGAATCAAGCGCGCGACGTGCGCGACGCGTTGCAGGCGCAAGCGCGCAAACTGGGCGTGCGCTTCCGCTTCGACGCCACGGTGCGCGAGCTGCGCCGGGCCGACGACGGCGCGCGGTGGGACATTCATCTGAAAGACGGCGCGCTCGTCACCGCCGACGCGGTCGTGCTGGCCACGGGCGGATTGTCGGCGACGGCCACCGGCTGCGACGGCAGCGGGCTGCGCCTGGCCCGGGCGCTCGGGCACGTCGTCCACGAAACCTATCCGGCGCTCACGCCGCTGCTGGCCGAACCGCCGGTGCACGCGGCGCTGGCGGGCATCAGTCTGCCGGTCACGCTCAGCGCGACGGTCGCGGGGCGGCGCGTCGCAGCGTCCGGCGCGTTTTTGTTCACGCACAAGGGGTACAGCGGACCGGCGGTGCTCGACCTCGCCTACGTCGCCGTGCGCGCGCAATTGCGGGGCGAAGCGCAGCCGATTTTCGTGCAGTGGACATCGCTTGACGAAGCGACCTGGGAGCAACGCTTGCGCCAAAGCGAAAACGTGCAAGTCGCCACCGTGCTGCGGCGCGAGTTGCCCGCGCGCCTGGCTGCGGCGTTGCAGGCCGAAGCGGGCGTCGCCGCCGATTGCCGCCTGGCGCAGTTGCGCCGCGACGAGCGCCGGGCCTTGGTCGAAGCGCTGACGCGCTACCGCCTGCCGTGGACCGGCCACGCGGGGTATCGCCACGCGGAGGTTACCGGCGGCGGGGTGGATCTGGCCGAGGTGGACGCGCTGACGCTGGAAAGCAAACGGCAGCGCGGCTTGTTTTTCTGCGGCGAGATGCTCGACGCCTGGGGGCCGATCGGCGGCTACAACTTCGCCTGGGCCTGGACGACCGGTCGCGCCGCGGGGCGCGGCGCGAGCCAAAGCAATTAGGAGTGATGAGTTATAAGTGACAAGTTAAATGTATTTACCACAATTTATAACTTAAAACTCGACACTCATAACTGCCGTGCCGGCCATGCCGTGACGCCCGGGGTTTTGCGATCCGAATACAAATCGATTGTCCCCTTGACCGGGGGATCGGTTTGCCGAAGTCAGTCGATCACTTCCCGTTTCGCAATTAAACCGGGTTTTCCGCTTTCCACTTTTTCAGCAATTTTTCGGCATCCTTCCGTTTGATTTCATCGAAGAATACGCCCTTCCCATAGATGTCGAGATCGCCGAATTCCAGATATCCGTCCAGTTCATCGGGCACGTTCACGCCAACCGAGCTAAGAAGCAGCTTCAACGCACCTTTGACCATGTTGGCCGGAATTTTCAGATCGGGTTTTCCGTTGCCGCTCAATTTGTTGCCCATCAACGCGAAAATGGCCGGCCCGCGATAGGTCTTGTTGAAGTGCTCCTGCGGATGCACTTTCAGGCGAAAGTTCCACGAGCCGGCGAGGTAAGCCGTTAAGAAATCTTTGAGTTCTTCAGTCGCGGCGTTTTTCTTGATGATTTTTTTGGTAACCCACGGTTCGAGTTGATACTTTTCAATGCAGTTTTCCATGATTCCCAGAGCGCACTTTTTCCTTGAAGTCATGATGCTTCCTCCCTCCTTTGACCGACATTCTTGTCACCGTCACTCTCACCGAGGCATCTTCTCCACAATCGGAGAAGCGGCCTTTATGATGGTTCCGGGCACGCAAACCCGGAGCCAATCGGCTTGATTGCCGATTCTTCCAATAATTCCGGCGAACGGTTTTCCGGTTGGAATTCGAGCAAGCGATTATCCCCATTCGCCCAACGCGCCGGCAAATTCATTTCACAAGATTATTCAGAGGTATACCGGACCCAAATCATCTGACCATCGGAAGCGGATAACGACTCGCTTCCGCGCACAACGCATCCTTCGGAAATTCCACCCGACATACAACAATTGCATCACAACCAGTTACTTCGTTTTGAATCAACCATAAAAGAAAGAAAACAACCTTGTCAACATGATTTGACATATAAATTCTATGACAATATTCATATAATATACAAATGTTCATGTCATTAATTCGACATCATCAACCACAATCACTTTAAATGGATAATCGATTTTCGCGGCACCGGCTTTGGCGCAGACTTTGGCTTGCGCCAAAGCAGTTAGGATTGACAAGTTAAAGGTATTTACCACAATTCATAACTTATAACTTGCCACTCATAACTGCCGTGACGGCCGTGCCGTTACGGCACAGGCGTAACGGCCGCCGCTTCGCCGAGCGCATCAACCGCCCCCTGCACGACCTCGGGGGTGATCATCGCGGCGGGCGTAACGGCCTCGGGCGTCGGGGTCGGCAGCACGGCGGCTGGTTCCACGCCACGGATCGTCTGCCAGATTTCCTTGAAGTTGAGCGTGGAGAGGCTCAGGAACACGCCCATCAGGCTTTCGCCGGCGATGACGCCGCTGGCGATGGGCACCGTGTAGTCCTCCGACCACTTCGGCTTGCGCCAGCTCACCAGATGCACGACCAGCGCGCCGACGAACATGGAGAGCGTGTTGAAAAACGGGATGACGAAGGCCAGGCCCAGGCCCATCGAGCTGGGCACGTACATCTTGTATTTGCTGGGCGTCACCTTGTCGGCGATGGCCAGCAGGATGCCGACCAGGCCGCCGATCGCCAGGCCCCAGCGGCGCGATTCGGACAGCACGCCCAGGCCCTGCGAGAGCAGCTCGGCCACGCCCTTCCACACCTGCGCGGCGGGCGCGGGGAACTTGGCGCCGCCCAGCACGCTCGCGTCGGGCACCAGCAGGTAGAAGGCCGGGACAATCACGGCCGCGCCGGCGAAGATGCCCCAGAACTGAGCCAGAAACTGCTTGCGCGGATTGGCTCCGAGCAGATACCCCGACTTGAGGTCGGTCAGCAGGTCGGCGCTGGAACCGGCCGCGCCGGCGGTGACGCAGGCGGTCATCAGGTTGATCTTCGCCGCGTGCATCGCGCCGCCGGCCACGCGATGCGCGGGGGCGAGCACGCCGTACATCAACTGGGTGATCTTGCCCATCGCGCCGATCGGCGTGATGTCGGTTTCGCCGGTCGCACGGCAGGCGACGATGCCCAGGAAGAAGGTCATGATCACGCTGATCGCGCCCATCCACCAGGAGACGGAAAAGCTGATCGCCAGAATCGCCATGCAGCCCAGGCCGCTGAAGAGCACGCCGAGGATGAACCACAAGCCGGGAACCTCGATTTCCTCCATCGCCTGCAGGCGCGGGTCGACCGTGCGGTTGGCGTTGGGGATGAGGTTCTTGATGCCGGCGAAGGCGCGGCCGATGGTGCGCCAGCCGAAGAGGAAGGTCATCAGGCCCGAGGTGACCATGATCGCGGCGCCTGGCCACAGCGACCAGTCGACGATCTGCCGGTAGCCCAGTTCGCCCGCCGGGCCCAGGTGCAGTTCGCCGGCGGCCAGGGCCATCGGGGCGAGCACGCCGAAGTTGAGGATCGCGCCGGCCAGCATCGACCAGCCGGTGCGGATGCCGATCAGCGCGCCGGCGGCGATCATGATCAGGCTGTTGTCCCAACTGATCGTCCATTCGCTGAAGGTGCGCCCTTTCATCTTCAAGGCGGCGGGCAGGTCGAAGGACATCGGCGTGCGGAATTTATCGGGGTACCAACTGTAGGTGTTGTCCTTGAAGAAGGCGCCGACCGCGCCGACGATCCCGGCGTACAGCAGCGCCGAGGCTTTCTTCGTCGCGTCCTCGCCCTTGGCGTAGAGGCTGCGCAGCGTTTCGGCGGCCGCGACGCCCGAGGGGAAGCGCAGTTGCTCGATGTTGATCATCTGGCGTTTCATCGGGATGGCCATGGTCACGCCGAGGATGGCCAGGAAGATCGTCCAGACCATCAGCAGCCAGAAGTTCATGTGATGGCCTTCGATCATCAGCAACGCGGCGATGGCGCTGACCAGCGCGCCGCCGGTCGAGTAACCGGCCGAGCTGGCGGTGGACCGCATGCAGTTGTTTTCCAGAATCGAGAGGTTCGTTTTGAGCAGACCGACCTTCTGCAGCACCGAGCCCAACGAGAACGACAGGATGCACGCGGTGATCGCCACGCCCAGGCCCCAGCCGGTTTTCAGGCCGATGTACAGGTTCGACAGGCTCATGATGCCGCCCAGGAACATGCCCATGAGCACGGCGCGCAAGGTGAGCTGCGGGATCTCGCCGTGGTAGTGGTTCTCGAACCACTCAAGTTCGATCTCCTCGGCCTTTTTGCCTTCGGTCTCGATGCCGAGAAAATGATCGGCGGCGATCTTCGCGTTTTCGTCCTGAATAGCTGAGCTTCGTTTGCCCGACATCGGCGGCGTCCCCCTCGGTTATAGAATTGCCGGTCACTTTCCGCCATGCGCCGAAATTCGTCAAGCGAGTTGTCGGAACGACCTCGGGTTGGAAGGACTCCGCTTGCCGTCTTAGTAGTTCTTTGCTATCGTAAATAAGTCGTTCGCGACGGACGACGTTTGGAGTCGACGTATTGGAGGTTCTCATGTCGCGCTTCACGTTCACCACCCAGGGTTCGCCTCTATCTATCTATCTATCTATCTATCTATCAGCCTTAGTTTCATGGTGATTTTCGGACTATCGTTGTTCGTTCCCCACAATGCCGATGCCGGAGAGTCGGGCGAACTGGTGGTCGACCATCGACCATCGCCGGAGATGCAGCAGGCGTGGGATCGCTTTCAGCGCGCGCATCCGGACGCCAAGGTGCGCTGGGGCCGCAAGTTCGATCGGCCGTACATCATCTACAATTTTGCGCCGGTGGAATTGACCGAGGATTACGATACGACCGTGACCGCGTTTATCGCCGAAAACGCCGACCTGTTCGGCCTGGCCGTCGCGCCGGGCGGGCGGGTGTTGGCCGAGCTCGGGCCGGGCGAGGTCGTGTACAGTTGCGACAACGACGAGCTCGAACCGCTGCCCGGTTGGCGCGAGGGCGAGTGGTTCGAGCCCGATTGCGTCGAAACCACACTGGTGAAATTTCCGCAGTATGTGAACGGCTACGAGGCCAAGGGCAGCGCGTTTTCGGCCACGTTCGACAAGCAGGACCGGCTGATCGCCCTCCAGGGCGAGCACATGGGCTATATCGACGCGCCGATCGAACCGGTAATAAATACCGAGCATTTGCCGCTCATTCTGACCGATTATTACGAGGTCGATCCGGAGCGGATCGTCATCCGCGGCGTCGCGATGATCTACAAATTCATCGGCGAACTGACGCCGGTGTGGGAAGTCGATTTCGTTTTGGAGCGCGAGGATTCAAGCATCGACCTGCTGGCCGAAATCGACGCCGACAGCGGGCGAGTGCTGTACGTCGAAGATTTTATCGACGATGTTGACGCATATGGTTGGGCGATGCGCAACAAGGCGGCGTATATCTGCAATGAGCCGACCTTGAAAACTCATCCGGTGGACAACACTTATTTCAACAATAACAAGGCGGCGCCGTTTAACAGCGCGGTTCATGTGTATGACTTTACAACTTTGTATGGGGATCTAATATTCTACCCCACCTATTCCAATGGCAATTATTTGATATTTTGGAAATACTTTAACTATCGTTGCGATCCGGAGGACGGTACACCTCCGGGAAGTATCTGTTATAATGATCAAAACACTTTAATCTCATTGCATGACATCTCCGTTTACACCGCGTTTTCCGCCCTGGTTACCGCTTACAATTATGCCTACTCCATTGGTTTTGACCGCAACGACTCGCCTGAATGGGAGGATAACCAACCGTTGGTGGCGATCATCAATGACGACGATATTAATAAGTTATGTTGTGGCGCCGTAGGAACTCCTCCATGCGCTTCATCGTGTTTCACTGGATCAGGATATCCCCGGCCGGTTGGCAATTACTATATACCTTCATGGCCGGCGGATAGATATGTATCCGGTTCCAATTATGTTCCCACACTTTCGGTTCATCTAAGAGCAAATCCGTATAAAACTTTCGGTGTAAGTGATGAAAGTTTTTATGACACTACGGATTTCGTTGTTACCCTCCACGAATTCTACCATTGGGTTGTCCGCACCTATATGCAAAGCGGCGGCTATGATTTTTTCAATGACGAACAAAGTGCAATTAGTGAAGGTTTTGCCATTTATTGGGCGGCTTCGCTGGTCAACGAAAGCCCGGAAAACTTCTATCGCGACTCATTGAGATGCAATAGCGACGACACGGAGAGCGGCATCTCGATGCTGTTGGATTACGCCAAAACTTTTCAGTGTTGCAGCGATACACATGACGGCGGGCGGGTGATTTCTCAAATCCTCTGGGATTTGCGCAATGGCATTGGTAACGGCATTGAGGAATTCGGTCAGTACTATACGGATAAATTGTTGGTGGAAGCAACGACAAGATTGAGCGCCAGCAACATCGAGACAGTGGGCGACCTCCATGACATCATGCACTTTATCGCCGATTTCGGCTACATCGGCACCTGTCCCATCGGCACGAATGATGATTGTGCCGATAATATTACAGCCGCGTTTGAAAGACACGGTTTGTGTACGGATTATCCGTGCTCATACACGTCAAGAACATGCAACGGCAATCCTGATTGTACAGACATTCCCTGTCTCCACGAAGTATCAAAAAATGACTGTCCCACTGAGGTTTATCAACCAACCGATGGACGTTGTTCAAGAACGCCTGAACGCGCTCCTGCATGTTGTCGAGCTATTTGTTCCAATGAATTAGTAATGGATCATTGTCAACTTTTCATTAGTGAAGAAGTATGTTTGGCGTCATGTATCGGACAGGAATGGAGTTATGATTATCGGGATTGTTTAAATAGTTTTCAATATCCAATTCCAGATCCGTTTGACTGCAGTATCTGCGATCAATACGCGCCATGAATAGGAGGTGAATCATGAAAAGGATTATTTTCATCACAATGTTGACTATGACTTTATTTCTCAGTTTGTGTTCCTGTGGTGATGACGATGACGACAATGACAACGACCAATCGGATGATGATTCAGGTGACGACGATACCTACATCGGCGATGACGACGACGCCTTCGTGGGTGATTGGTACATCGACACTGTGGACGACATGTCTGGCGAAATCGACGAATTCATGCATACGTCTATTGATCTGGACAGTCTGGAGATACCTCACATCAGCTTTTTTGACATGGCGTTTCCTCACGGTCTCCGGGTGGCAACGTGGCAAAACAACGAGTGGATCGTTCAACGCATTCTGAATGACAGTGAATTTCGTGGATTTGCCTCCTATGAACTGGACGATAACGATATTGGCCATATGGCGACCCAACAGATAATTACCAACTTAGGAAAGGATACTTACAGGATTTTATCCCACGCAACAAATGAAAATGGACCTTGGGAATTGGAGGTGATCAGTGATAACGTGGGTGAAAATTCACTTGAGGTGGGGAAATATGCTTCCCTAGCGATCGATATCGATAATAAAATGCATGTCAGTTGTCGTGGATTGATATATTACAATAATGTAGAAGGGGCTTGGGCATATCAAGGAGGAGATACGTGTTCGTCGGAAGGTGGAAGCGGTTATTTCACCTCAATTTTCATCGATGACGAAAATGAAGTGCACATCACCCATGGCGGTTGTAACGATATCGAAGACTGTCAACGTTATGTTACCAGTCTTGGTGGTTGGCACGGTGAGTGTATTCCCGACTCGCAGAAAACGGCATATCAATCATCCATCAGTGTCGATCATAACGGAGTTATCAATATTGCATATAATCTCCTTTTTGAGGATGCTAAATTCGATTATTATATGTCACTGAACTTCGCGTATAAAGCCGGCGATAACTGGACGACCGAGGAGGTCGACCCGAACATTTCCGACAATTGCCGCGAGCTCTCCGACTCGTATCTCGGATTGGATCCGGACGGCCATGCGCACATCGCCTACACGGGTCTGGACGACGAGGACAACCCGGTGCTCAAGTACGCGACCAACGCGAGCGGCGTGTGGGTCACCGAGATTGTCGATCCGTCGCCCAACAGCGGCATCGGCGCGTCCATCGCCGTGGACAGCGAAGGCTACGTGCACATCAGCTACTACGACAACGGCAACAGCAGTTTGAAGTACGCGACCAACCGGCCGTGAATGCAGGGAACCATACGCAACGGCATCGGCAACGGTGTAGAAGAATTCGGGCAATACTATACAGATAAGCTTTTGGTGCAAATTACAAAGGAGTTGGCAGGTGGAAATATAGAAAACCTTGAAGACCTTCATAACAGGATGTGTTATCTTGCCGATAATGGAGATCTTGGAGTCTGCCCCATCGGTTCCAACGGCGATTGTGCGGATAACATCACGGCGGCGTTCAATAGGCATGGGGTATGTACAAGTTTTCCATGTGCCGCCTATATTGAACGTAATTGTTATGGAATAGACGGAAAACAATCATGCGAAGATGTGCCTTGCCTAAATAATAAATCTTATGATGATTGCGATAATGTTTTTCAACCATCAGGAGGTCGATGCTCACGTGACGACGAAGAAGTACCAACCTGTTGCAGTGAGGCATGTATTGATAATTGGGATAATATCGAAGATTGTGGCTTATTCGCCTCACAAACTGCGTGCATCAATGATTGCATAAACAATGAATGGAACTACACGCATCGAGCATGCATGCATGTGACTTTATGGTATCCGGAAGGATGCAACGCCTGCAATTCTTCCGCTCCATAAATAGGAGGTGCGTGATGAAACAAAAATTATTGGTTGCTTTACTAATGCTCTTGGTTACTTTGAGTGTTTGCTCCTGCGGCGATGACGACGACGATGACAATGACGACGACGATCAGTCGGACGATGACGATATGGATGACGACTCCAGTGACGACGATACAGCCGATGACGATACGGGGCAGACTTGGTGGATAGAACCAATTCATAGCATGACGGGAGAGATCGGCGAGTTCATGCACACATCGATCGATTTGGATAGTGCCGAGGCACCTCATGTCAGTTTTTTTACGATGAATGACACTCATAATCTCAGCCTGGCAACATTGGATTCCAATCAATGGGCAATCCAACAAATTTTAATTGAAAACGATTTTCGCGGTTTTGCTTCATTTGAGCTGGATGCGAACGACCATGGTCACCTGGCAATTCAGCGAAATATTATAACTGAAAAGGATAACACCGACCGTGCGCTATCCTATGCCACCGACGAATCGGGCGCCTGGGAAATCGAGACTCTCGACATCAGCGATGAATATGAATGGGACATCGGGAAATCCGCGTCGTTGGCGGTCGATGCCGATAACGCGGTTCATATCAGTTACCAGCGAATCGGCCTACTTGCGATAACCAACGCCGGCGGTCAATGGACGGAGCAGGGAGGGGATGTTTGTCCACAACCGGAAGGCTCGGCCGGACATTTCAGTTCCATTACCACCGATGCCGACAATCAGGTGCATATAGCCCATGGCGGCTGTGATGCTAATAACTCCTGCCTGCGCTACGTGACCAGCGTTGGCGGTTGGCATGGTGAATGTGTTCCAAATTCTGAGTATAGATCAAACCAATCAGCTATCGCCGTAGACCAATTGGGTGAAGTTTATCTTGCCTTTATCCAGACAATTGAAGAAGAAAAGAAGACACGTAAATTATACATTGCGATCAAATCTGATGATAACTGGACGATCGAGGGAATCGACCCGAACATATCGTTCTTCTGCCGCGAACTCTCCGACTCGTACCTCGGGCTGGACGGCGACGGCAATGCGCACATCGCGTACACGGGTCTGGACGACGAGAACAACCCGGTGCTCAAGTACGCGACCAACGCAAGCGGCGAATGGGTCACGGAGATTGTCGATCCGTCGCCCAACAGCGGCATCGGCGCGTCCATCGCCGTGGACAGCGAAGGCTACGTGCACATCAGCTACTACGACAACGGCAACAGCAGTTTGAAGTACGCGACGAACCGGCCGTGAATGCAGGGAACCATTTTCCCGGTTTTATTTTCCCTCACCCCCTCCCGCTCGGTCGTTTGTTGACAAGGATTCGGCGCGCCGCGTATATTCGGAAGGTTCACGACTTTGCATAACCCGGCAGTCAGGAGGCGCGCCATGTTGCTCCAGCTTTATCGCAAACGGACCTCGACCAAGCTCAGCGAATTTTCCCTCAAGGATCTGCTCGACGACCTGGCCAACGACGGGTACGTGGGCACGCTCAACGAAATGCGCAAGAAGATCGCCGAGCTGTTCAAGGCGCCGATGAAAACCGCGCTGGCGCGCATGAGCGGCATGTGCGGCGACCTGTTCTTCGCCGAGGACGGCAAGCTGTATTACCTCAAGGCGACGGTGAAGGCGGGCGAGGTGACCGTCAGCGACGACGTGTTCGCCGACCCGGGCGACGCGGCGGCAATCTCCGAGCTGGAGATGGAAGCCGGGTTGATCGCGACGATGGGCGAAGCCGACGGCAGTGAGCTGGAGGCGTTCTGCGAAAGCCTGGCGACGATCCTGGAGATCAAGTTCGACGCGTCGGAGCTGAAGTGGAAGGCGGTCAAGGAAGGCAAGCGCGAGGCCTCGCCGGTCGAGGGCAAGGCGGCGTCGACACCGACCGAAAGCGAAATCGAACTGGCCGCGGTGCTGCGCGACGGCAAGCTCGAGCCGTTGTTCGCCGCGTTCAAGGAGAAAAACGGCGAGCTGATCCTCGACCAGTGGCTCGAGGGTCGCGAAGACGCCGAGGAGATCGAGTACTTCATCGACAAGCTTTTCGAGGCCGATCTGTTCGACGAAGAGGTGATCGTGTTTTCCGCCGAGACGAACCAGCCGGTGTTTCGCGCCAACGACCGCGCGGCGCTCGATGCGCTCCGGGCGGCGGGCATCCGCGACGTCAACGGCAATCCGATCAACGTGGACAACGTGAAGCGGCTGATCAAGCTGGACAAGGAAAAAGAAGACAAGTTGTCGCTGAGCTGGCTGGCGCGGATTTTCCTCATCGACCTGCTGTTCAAGGCCGGGTTGAGCAACAAGGACATCAGCGTGGTCGAGGGCGCCGCGGGCATCGAGACGATGCTGGCGCACTACGACGGCGAGGCGGTGCTGTTCGCGATCAGCGACGGCGATCTGGACGCGGAAGCCTTCGCCAAGCTGACCGACCTGATCAAGAAAATCGGCAAGCCGCAGGTCGTGGCGATCACGCGCGGCGAGGTCGATCCGGACGGCGCGCAGGCGGCGGGCGCGGCGAGTTGCTTGATCATCAATTCGCTCGACGAACTCAACGCCAAGCTGTTGCAGGTGTTCTCGGCCAACCGCCTCAAGCTCATCCAGCAGGCGATGGACGACTTCAACCACATGATCAGTCTGAACGTCGTGGGCATGAGCCTGGCGCGGCTGCAGGGCGAAGCGTAAACAAACGAGAAAATCCTTCGAGGCGACTTCCGCGGAGGTCGCCTTTTTTCTTTAAGCGATCTTCGCTACGCTGAAAAAAAACGCCGGCGCGGAAACCCGGCGCCGTGTCGGCGTGTCTATCTCAAGTGAACAACCGGCGGGAAGCAAAGTGAAAGATCGTCTGTGTCGAAGTTGTGGCGCACCGCTCAAGGGCGGCACCCATCGGTGCGAATACTGCGGCACCGACTGGCAGCCGCCGGCGCCGCCGCTCTCCTTCAATCTACCGGCGGTGCTCGCGCTGGTGCTGTCGCTGGTCGCCGTGCCGTTTCTGATCATCCCCTGGTTCGGCTTGATTCCGGCGGGCGTGGGGCTGTACTTCGGCATCGACGCGCTGCGGGACATGCGCAAGCGACCGGCGCAGGCGGGCGCGAAAGCGATGGCGATCATCGGGACGGTGTTGTGCGCGATGCTGCTGCTGGTGATGGCCGCGTCCCTCCACCTGTTGTACAGCCAGTAGTACTAGCGAATCTTCAACTCGAAGGGCAGACCGGCGAAGGGCCCGGCGGCGATCAACCGCGCACGCTCGAAGGCGGCGTGATCCAGCAGGGAAAGCGGCGAAGCCTGCGCGGCCGTGCCCAGCGACAGCATCGTTTTGAGCGGACCGGGCACCTGCGGAAATTCGACCAGCCGCGCCGGTTCGCCCTTGGCGCCGCCGGCCGCCGCGATCGCCAGGCGCACCGCGTCGCCGATGCCGCCCAGTTCGTCAACCAGCTTGGCCTGCACGGCCTCGCTGCCGGTCCAGACGCGGCCCTCGGCCAGCGCGTCGATTTTCTTGAGCGGCAGCTTGCGCCCGGCGGCGACGGCCTCTTTGAACTCGCCGTAGATGTGCGCCAGGATCTCCTCCATGCGCTGGCGTTCGACTTTCGAGAAACGGCCCGTGCTGCTCCAGATGGAAGCGGCCGCGCCGCGCCGGTGACGATCGATGGAAACGCCCATTTTGTTGAACAGGCCGCTCAGGTCGAACTTGCCGGCGATCACGCCGATCGAGCCGGTGAGCGTGCCGCGCTCGCAGAGGATCTTCTGACCGCCCACGGCGATCATGTAGCCGCCGGACGCGGCAACGTCGCCCAGGCTGACGATCACCGGTTTTTTCTCGGCCACGCGCGCCACCTCGCGGCGGATCAGGTCGCTGCCCATTGCCGCGCCGCCGGGGCTGGACACGCGCAGGACGACCGCGGCGAAATCCTTGTCGCGGCGCAGGCGGCGCAGGATGCGCACGTAGCCCTTCGCGCCGGGATTGCCGCCGCTCATATCGCCCTGCCCTTCGCGGATCGTGCCGCGCACGTGCATCACGGCGATTTGCGGGGCGCGGCGCAGGCGTGCGGCGGCGTTGGCGCGGCGTTGCATCGTGCGCAGGTACGCGCGGCCGATCAGCGGGATGCTGTGACTTTTGTCCAACTGCAATTCCTTGAGCAGTTCGTCGCGGTAGGCGATCGTGTCGACCAGCCCGGCTTTTTTGGCGCGCGGCGGCGTGTAGGGGCCGCCGTCGATCAGCTTTTTCACCTGCGCCTTGGTCTTGCCCAGCGCCTCGACCAGATCGACCATCACCTGTTCGTAGAGATTATCGAGCAGCCCGTCGGTCATTTCGCGCGCGGCCTGGCTGGCGGTTTTACGCGTGTAGGTTTCGCCGGCGTTCTTGAATTTACCGGCGACCAGCAGGTCGGGCTTCACGTCGCCCTTGTCGAGCAGGCCGCGGAAAAACATCATCTCCATGCTCAGGCCGGTCAGCGCGATCATCCCCGAAGGAACGAGTACGCGGCGCTCGCAGATCGCGGCCAGCAGCATCTCGCGCGTCGAGGCGGTTTCGATCAGCGCGACCAATTTTTTGCCCGCCGCCTTCACGCGCATCAGCGCCCGGGCGACTTCCTGCAGGCGCGCCAAGCCCAACGAGGTCGGGCCGATACTCAGCAACACGGTGTCGATCTTGTCGTCGACCGCGACGTGGTCCAGCAGCGTGAGCAGATCGTAGTGGGTCATGCGCGGACGCCGCATGTACTCCAGCGGCGAGGAGGGAATCCACCGCTCGGGAAACGAGCCGGTGAGCTTGATTTCGATCGAACGATACCGCGCGCGGCGCAGGAAAAAGCCGGTGAAGGCCAAGGTGAGCGCCGCCCAGAGGCGGGCGAGAAAATCGGTGATCGCGCCGAACAGGCCCATCGGTTCCTCCGCGTTGGTTTGTCTTACCATAATGCATAAGTACTGCTTGCCGCCAGTGCGTACGCTGTTCTACATTGAGGCCATGTCCGACAATAAACATTACACGTTCAAATGGCACGAAAAGCTGCTGCTGCGCTGCGGCCCGCCGCTGGTCGCGGCGCTGCTGAAGCTGTGGTGCCGCTCCTGCCGCGTGGTCGCGCGCGAAAACGAGGAACGCGAGCTGGCGGCGGTCAGGCAATACGACGGCTGCGTGTACCCGACGTGGCACCAGCGGATGTTCTACTTCTTTTACGACTTCGGCGCGCGGCACGTGACAATGATGATCAGCAAAAGCAAGGACGGCGAATACGCCAACGCGCTGGCGCTGCGGCTCGGCTTTTACTCGGTGCGCGGCAGCGCCACGCGGGGCGGACGCACGGCGATGCACGAGCTTATCGAGAAGGTCAACGGCGGCGGGCACAAGGCGGGAATGATGGCCGACGGGCCCAAGGGTCCGCCGCGCACATTGAAGATGGGTTCGGTGATCATCGCCCGCGCAACCGGGCGGCCGATCATCCCGATGATGGTTGGCGCAAAGCGGAAAATCGTGTTTAAATCGTGGGACCGATATTTTCTGCCCGTGCCGTTTACGCAGGTCGTGCTGTTGCATGGGGATCCGGTGTTCGTGCCGCCGGACGCCGACGAGGCGCAATGCGAGGAAATCCGGCGGCTCGTCGAAACGCGCATGAACGAAATGGCCGACCGTTGCGATCGCTGGTGGGGCGGCGAACCGGTCGGCAAACCGGGGCACGATCTGCCCGCGCCGGGCGAAGAAAAGTAGGGGGGATTTCATGGCCAATCCGGAACTGTATATCCTGACCGTCGACGTGCCGCTGCACCTGGCCGACGCGGTGAGCAGCCGTTTGTTCGACGCCGGTCTGCGCGGCCTGGAGGAACAAAACAGCGACCTGGGCATGCGCCTGGTGACCTACGGCGACGACGAAACGCAGATCAAACGCTACGCGCAACTGGCGCACGAGTACCTCTCGGCGCTCAGCGAATTCGAACCCACGGCGCACCGGGCGAAAATCGACATCAAGGTGCAGCGCAATTCGCAGTGGTCCACCTCGTGGATGAAGTACTTCAAACCGACGCCGGTGACCGACGCGATCATCGTGCAGCCGTCGTGGGAAAAGTCGGCGCCGCCGGCGGGCAAAAAGCTGATCATCATCGAACCGAAAATGGCCTTCGGCTTCGGCACGCACGCGACGACGCGGCTGGCCTCGCGGGCGATCGAGCGCTACTGCCTGGCCTACCCCGGCCGCAACGTGCTGGACGTGGGCACGGGCACGGGCATCCTGGCGCTGGTCGCGGCGGTGAGCGGCGCGAAAAGCGCGCTGGGCCTCGACCACGACCTGGTGGCCGTCGAGGCGGCGCGCGAGAACGCGGAACTCAACGGCCTGAGCGCGCTGTGCCGTTTTTCCGACGAGCCGGTGGAATCGCTGAAAGGACAGTTCGATCTGGTCGCGGCGAACATCAACGCGCCGACGCTGACGCGGCTGGCTGAAACGCTGGCCCATCTGCTCGCACCGGAAGGCCGGCTGGCGATCACGGGCATTCTGACCATCTCGGCCAATGAAGTGGCCGCCGCCTTCGAACCGCACGGTCTGCGGGTGGTCGACCGCGACATGGAAGAGGAATGGACGCTGCTGGAGCTGACCCGCGCATGAGCCGCCATCCGGTCGAACGCCTCGCGCCCGGACCGCTGACGATCGCCGACGACGTCGCCCATCATCTGCTGCACGTGCTACGCGTGCGCGCCGGACAAACCGTCACCCTCTTCGACGAGCACGGCAACGAAGCGCCGGCGACGATCGTCGCGCCGGGCAAGCGGACGGTTGAGGTGCTCGTCGGCGAGATCAAGAAGATCGATCGCGAATCGCCCGCCGACATCGCGCTGGCCTTCGCGCTGAGCAAGGGCGACAAGCCCGAGTGGATCGTGCAGAAGGCCGTCGAGCTGGGCGTGAACGAACTGGTGATTTTCGCGGCGGCGCGTTCGGTGGCGCGGTGGCGCGCGGAAGAAGTCGAACGCAAGCTGCAACGGCTGCGCGACACGGCGCGCGGCGCGGCGGCGCAATGCGGCCGCAACCGGCTGCCGGCGCTGCATTACGCCGCCTCGACGGCGGAGGCCGCCGTCGGTTTGGCCGATCGTCCGTTGCGCCTGGTGAGTTCGCCCACCGCGGAGCGTCCGCTGTTGGATTTGCCGGCGTGCCAAACGGCCAAACGCGCCGCGCTGCTCACCGGACCCGAAGGCGGCCTGACCGATGAGGAACTGGCCGCGCTGCTCGCCGCCGATTGGCAAGCCGCCGCGCTGGGTCCGCGCATCCTACGCGCCGAGACGGCCGCGCTGGCCGCGATCGCGCTGCTGCAAGGAGCGCTGGGCGACCTGGGCACGAAGAAATAACGGCGTTATTCAGCGTGTGAGAAGCGGCTCAACTTGCACCGGCGCGCCGGCAAGTGTAAGGTGAGCAACCGACGAACCATCAACCCAAGCGGGCGGAAACGCACATGCAATTGCAGGAGATCATCGACCATCCCAGCGGCGTGTGGGCGGCGGCGAAATTCATCGAGGAACACCTGTCGCACTACGCGGGGCATCCGCTGACCGGCGGCCACAACGGCTCGCCGGACAACGAACTGCCCCGGTTGATGGACGAACTGCGTCACTTCCTGTATCGCATGCCGCCCGACGAATACACCGTGGCCAGCGTGCGCCAACTGGCGCAACAGTTGCTCGCGCTGGCGGCGGATGTGGGCCTGCCCTGCTGCGACCTGAGCGATTTCTCCGAGTGGCTCGACGAGCACGGCGACATGGAAACGCGCATCGAATACACCCTCGCCGCGCTGGACGTGCTGCTGGACGAATTCGCCTGGACGCCCAACCCGGAAATCAAAGAAGCCGGCACCCTCCGCAAAAGCCTGCAAACGCACTGGAAGATTCTCAGCGGCCTGCAGGACATGGCCACCACCGGCGCAATGGGCCCGACCGAGGACATCGAGTTGTTCGACATGATGGTGCGCGGCTTGCTCGCCCAAGCCAAGACGCTGATCGCGGCGTATCAGAACGCTTGAGAATATTTTCCCTTAACATTCCGCTCGAACGGCCGTTTACGCCTTGCCAATCTTTTCATTTTTCCGTCAAGAGAATCTCCGGACGACGAATCGCCGATCCGCAAATTACCTTGAAATATCGGCCATTATTCGAATAGAAAAGTCGGCTGACCGTATCGCCTCTAATTATGCTTTAAATAAAATATCATTTCAGGTTGCGCCGCCGTAGGAAAACGAGGATAATCGTCGCATAAAATTGACTTACCAAAACAGGAGTATAATCATGGAAAAGATAACCCTATTTATTCTTCTGCTTCTTGTTCCTCTGCTCGGCGTTCTACCCCTTTTGGCTTGCGGCGACGATGACGATGACGATGACGATGATTCGTCCGACGATGACGACGACTCGTCCGACGACGATGACGACACATCCGACGATGACGAGGACGATGATTCGTCCGACGACGACATCGACGACGACTCCGGCGTCAACGACGACATCCCGGAGGAACACGACTATCTTAATCCCTGCTTCGGCGACGACGCCTACGACGATAAAAAAATGCTGCTTGGCGGCGCCACCGGTATATGGGACACGGATTTGGCTTACACACCCGACGGCGCCGTGCACGTCGCGGCGGTGCGCGAACGGGCGTTGTGTCTTTACACCCGGGAAGCGGGCAAGGACGAATGGTCGGCGGAATTGATCGATCGTTACGCACAAACGCCCGAATTGAAGGTCGACGGCGACGGGAACTTGCATCTGGTCTGGCTGAACATTGAAAACAACAATCTCAAATACGCCGTTAATTCTTCAGGGGGATGGGCCGTCGAAACAGTCGTCGACGACGGCAGTGTCGATGTCGAACCCGCGCTGGTGATCGACAACGACGGCCGGGCACACATCGCTCATCTGGATATCCAAGCCGCCAAAGTGAAATACAGCACCAACGCCGGCGGCAATTGGGCGACGGTCACGGTCGACGATACCCGCGACACCTATTATCGGCCCGCGTTGGCCGTCGACGAAGACGGTCATGCGTATCTTTCCTATACCCAATACACCGGGGATTACGACGGCATCCTGTGCTACGCCGACAACACCGGCGGCGGATGGGCAAAAGAAGAAGTCCTGACTGCGGACGGCGTTTCCGGCAACAATGCCTTGACCGTCGACGATCAAGGGGCGCCACATCTGGCCTTTGTCGAATACGACTACGATCAAGGAGATCAACTCAAACACGCCTGGAAACAAAACGGCAGTTGGTCTTTCGAAACGGTTTACGACGAGACCGAGCTTTATTCCGTACGCACCGCTTTACAGTATACGACCGACGGAACCCTGTTGTTGGTCATGGGCTTTAACGGCGATTACGGCGACTACGAAGAATACGGGGCGATCCACCTGGCCCGGCTTGTCGATGGGAACTGGTCCATGACGCGCATCAGTGCCGGAACAAAACTCTGCCAGGACTTCGGCTTCGTCCTGGACGCTCAGGAGCGCCCGGCCTTTGCCTATTACGACGGCAACCGCGACGCGCTGGTGCTCAACGAAGTAACCGGCAAACAACGATCCACGCAGATCATCGATCTGGCCCGGAATGTGTATGTCGCGGCCGGCGTACTTGACGCCGACGACCTCTGGCGCCTTGCCTATGTCGATTACAACCGCGACCAGCTCATCTATGCCTATCCTTCCGGCGGCGATTGGCATCGCGAAGTGGTGTTGTCGGACATCGGCTGGGATCTGTCCTTTGTCGATCTGGCCGTCGACGCGGCCGGCGTCGCGCATATCTGCTACACCCTGTGGGTCGAAGACTGGCCGATGTACTACGCCACCAATGCCGACGGCGACTGGCAGAGCTCCTTGCTGGCGGAGGATTCCTCAATTTGCGCGATCGCCCTGGACGGGGATGGCCATGCGCACATCGGCTATGAACATATGATCATCGAAGACGGCATGATTTTCGGCGGCGACCTGCGCTATGCCACCAACCAAAGCGGCGACTGGCAAATCACCGATGTTTATACGAACGACGCAAGCGATTATTTTGTCGACATCGCCCTGGATGAGGATGAAAACGCGCACCTCGCTTTTTCCATCGAAGACAGTTACGGCGACGACGATCTGGACAAGGAAGAAAATGACCCGCTGCCTACGCCCTTCGATCGGCAGAAGCTTGCCTATAAAATCGGCTATGCCACCAATGCCGGCGGATCATGGAACGTGCAGGAAATCACCAACGACGGCGAGGCGGGCGACGGCGCAATCGACGTTGACGCCGACGGCCACGCGCACATCGGCTTCTTCGATGTGGATGATTGCAAGATCCGCTATGCGACCAATCAAAGCGGCGATTGGGTGCTGACCGATGTTTACCCCGTTCCCTTCGAGGATCCGTGGATCGTTTATTGGGGCACCAGTCTGGACATCGCCGTGAACGATGTCGGCGAGACGCACATGTCGTTTTGCGATTATGCCAACAACGACTTGATGCACGCGGTTCCGACGGACGCACCACTAACCCTGGAACGTCTGGACAGCGCCGGCGACATCGGATTTTCGACCCGGATCGGCTTCTCCAGTGAAGGAGAAACGGAGATCCTCTACAACGGACTCTGGGGAATCTGGCTGGCGACAGTAACGGATTAATCAATCGATATTATGCACGGCCATGCTTCGGCGGAACATGGCCGTGCATTCTGATATCTCCACCCCGCCTTGAAACGTACTTAATTAGGTACTATATTAAGTCCTGTCGGACATCGAACGCGGGAGCGACAAAATGAACCTGAAAAACGACGTCAAACCGATCACCTATTTGAAGACCAACACGGCCGAAGTGGTGCGGGACGTGGCGCAAAGCGGGCGAACCATGGTGATCACGCAAAACGGCGAAGCCAAGGTCGTGGTCATGGACGTGGAAACCTATTCGCGGTGGCGCGACGCGGTGGCGTTGATGAAAATGATTTCGCAGGGCGAGGCGGAGGCGGCTGCCGGACGCCTGATCTCCCAGGACGAGGCGTTTGCCGGCGCGCTCAAGGCGATCGACCGGGCGACCGGCGATGAGTAAACGCAAGTTCCGCGTGTTATGGACCGAGATCGCCGCCCGCGACCTGACGGATATCGCCCTGTATATCGCCTACGATTCTCCCGCCTCGGCGCGGCGGATCGTCGATAAAATGCGCGAACGCGCCGCCGCATTGGAGAATAATCCGTTGCGCGGACGCGTTGTGCCGGAGTTGGCCCGGTTGGGTTTGCGCTCTTGGCGGGAGATCGTGATCAAGCCCTATCGCCTGGTCTATCGCGTCGAAGCGCAGACGGTGATCGTTCTGGCCGTGTTCGACTCCCGCCGCAACCTGGAAGATATTTTGCTGGATCGAATGGTGCGGTAGCGACGTCCGTCAGTATTTGAACCAACACACAAGCAAAGCTAGTTATAAATGATTGGTTACAAGTGACAAGTTAACTGAGGCTTGTTCCGCACTATTCCTGTTCTTGCCGGGCGAGGACGGCGAGCAATTCGTCGCGGTGTTTTTGCAGGTAGCGGCGGACTTCCTTTTCCTTGACGCCCAGGTCGTCGAGGATGCCGCGCAACAGGATGTGTGAGGTGTCGTCGGTCAGCCCTTTTTGTTCCAGCGAAAGAGCCAAAATCGCCGCGCCGCGCACCGGGTCGCCGCCCTTCTGGTAGTGCTTGCCCAGCGCGGCCACGGCTCAGCCTTCCCGATCGAACAGGGCGTTGACGAAGTCCTGCGCGACGAAGGGACGCAGGTCGTCGATCTGTTCGCCGATGCCGATGAAGCGGATAGGCACCTGCAGTTCGTCGCTGATGCCCACGATGCAGCCGCCCTTGGCCGTGCCGTCGAGCTTGGTGAGGATGATGCCGGTCAGGCCCAGCGCCTCGTTGAAGGACTTGGCTTGCGCGATGCCGTTCTGGCCGGTGTTGGCGTCGAGCACCAGCAAGACCTCGTGCGGCGAGCCGGGGTGGACCTTGTCCATGACGCGTTTGATCTTCTTAAGCTCTTCCATGAGGTTGTGCTTGGTGTGCAGGCGACCGGCGGTGTCGACGATCACCACGTCGACGGCGCGATTGACCGCGGCCTGCACCGCGTCGTAGGCGACGGCGGAGGGATCGGCGCCGCTTTTCTGGCGGATGATTTCGGCGTCCACGCGTTCGGCCCAGATGGTCAACTGTTCGTCGGCGGCGGCGCGGAAGGTGTCGGCCGCGCCCATGATCACCGATTTGCCGTCGTGGGTGAGCTTGCTGGCGATCTTGCCGATGGTCGTGGTTTTGCCCACGCCGTTGACGCCGACGACCATGATCACGTAGGGCTTGCCGTCGACGACCTCCAGCGGCTTGGCGATCGGCTCGAGAATCTTGCCCATCTCTTCTTTGAGCAGATCGTGGATGAGCATCGCGTCTTCGATCTTCTCTTCGCGCACGCGATCCTGCACGGCGGTCAGCAGCTTGTCGGCCGTGGTCGGACCGAGGTCGGCGGTGAAGAGCACCTCCTCGAGTTCGTCGAACAGATCCTGGTCGATCTTGCGGCCGCGCAGCACCGAGTCGATGCGGCCGACCAACCCGCCGGCGGTTTTCGCCAGGCCCTGCTTGAGACGGGCGAAGAGGCTGAGTTTCGGTTTCTCCTCGACCGGCGGAGGCGGCGGGGGCGGCACGACTTCGACGACCGGTTCCGGTTCGGGTTCGACATCCTCGGCCTCGGCTTCGAGCGCTTCGGCGGCGAGTTCGGCTTCGATTTGTTCGTCGCTGAGCGCTTCCTCGCCCTCTTCGAGTTCCTCGACGATCTCCTCGGCCTCGACCTCTTCTTCGACCGGCTCTTCTTCAATGGCCTCGGCGGCGGCTTCTTCCACCGGCTCGCCAGCGGCCTTACGCCGTTCGATGGTCGCCTCGATCTTGCGGCGACGATGCACCAGACGCAGCAGAATCCAGCTAAAGAGCAGGACCAGGACGGCGGTCAGCGGAATCGAAACGGTCGCATTGGGCAGACCGGTGTTTTCCATCACTTCGTTGAAGGCTTGCAGGTAAGGCCCGATATGCGGCCAGAGCGTCGGATCGTACAAAGGTCGTCCCCCAGTTAAATACGCGCGCGAAAGGTAGCAACCACCCCCCGGCGTGTCAAGATCGCCGCTTGCCAGCGCGCGGCGGTTCGGGTACCTTACACCCGGCAACAGCATGCAAGGATATTTGCGCGATGAAACGAACGATTTGTTTGCTGATTTTCACCCTGCTGGTCGCGGGCGCGGCGGGCTGTTCCAGTTGCGGGCAGAAGGAGGGGCCGGCGGGTACGGCGGCGACCTTCGCGTCGGGATTCACCAGCCCCGAGGCGCTGGCCGACGCCTACCTGGAGGCGGTGGAGAAAAAGGATCCGCAGGTGCTCAAGCAGCTCTTTCTCACGCCCGAGGACATGGACAAGATCAAACGCGGCAACAACCGGCAGTTGTGGCAGGCGTATTTCATGATCTCCAAGCGTTCGTTCATGGACAAAAACAAGGATTACCTCGGCCAGACGTTGGAGAAGCAAGGCTTCGCGCTCGGCCGCAAACTCGATCCGGTGCAGGGCTTCAACGTGTACCGCGGCTCGACGGTGCGCTTCAAGCTGCCCGACGGGCGCGAGGTGACCGAGGAACTGAACTTCCTGATCGAAGCCAACGGCACCTGGAAGATTTTCGGGCTCAAGTACATTTCCGAAGAGCTGCAACGGCGCGGGCTGGCCGAGCAGATGGGCCTGTTCCCCGGCGAAGCGAAGTTCAAGGGCGTGGACAGCTCACGCGAAATCGACCTGAAGGTGCGCAAAGTGACGCCCACCCCGGTCGAGGAATCCCAGCCCGAAGCACCGTAAGAAACTCTCCCCGGCGCCGCCGCCCGGCCAACGCTTCGGCGATTGGCAAACGGCGGCGTTTCTGTTACATGAACATCGCCGAACCGTTTGGGAGAAAAGAATGGACGGTCCTCTGACGCCGATGCGGGCCACCAAGGAACTGGGCCGCAGTTTCGTTTACGCCTTCGAAGGCCTGCTGTACACGATGCACACCCAGCGCAACATGCGCTTTCACGTCTGGTTCGCCATTCTGATGCTCGCCTTCAACGTCTCGTTCGAGATTCCCTTCTATGAGAAGGCGCTGCTGCTGATCGTCATCTGCCTGGTGCCGGCCTTCGAGATCATCAACACCTCGATCGAGTCGCAGGCCGATTTCGTCGGGCCGGAAAAGCACGAGCTGATCAAGCGCGCCAAGGACACCGCCGCGGCCGCCGTGCTGGTGGTGGCGCTGGCGGCGATGGCCACCGGCGGCTACGTGCTGCTGCCGCGCTTTTACAACTTTTTCCACAATCCCTCGCCGGGCAAGATCACCGTGGTCGGCCTGCGGCTGATCATGTCGCTGTCGGTCGTCGGCTCGATCATGTTCTTCTGGATGCTGCGCTCGGTGAAACATATCTTCCTCCCCTCGCTGATCCTGTCCTCGCTGGCCGCGGGCGGGACGACTTCCATCCTGTGTTTTCTGGGCCACGACCCTTCGACCTTCGTGGCGCTGGGATTTCTCAGCGTGCTGGAACTCAACGCCTTCGCGCGGTCGGAGTTCGAGGCGCGCATCAAGAAAAAGTGGATCCGCGCCGACCTGCCCTTCGATGTGGCCGGACTCAAGTACATCATTCCGGGAATTTTGATCGGCATGGTGGTCGGCGGCTTGATGGTTTTCTTCAGCCCGTTACAGCGTTACTACTGAAAGGGGTGCAGGTAAGATTCCTCCGCCCCTCCGGGGCTTGTTGGCTCTGAGCGCGTCGCGATTTCCAGGGCTTCGCCCTTCGCTACTGACCGACCGCCCCTGCGGGGCTCTGACGGTCCGGGCAAGGCAATTCGAAAGTCGGGAAGGCAAGCCCTCACCCCGGGCTGTGCCCGACCCTCTCCCAGAGGGCGAGGGTAGAAAAAATCGGGGACTCGATTCCTTCGTGTCCCCGCATTTTTAAAAATAGGCAACCCGGTCTCCCTTCTTCCCGTGGGAGAAGGACCGGGGATGAGGGCATACTGGACCATTCGCTCCTGCGGGGTTCGGGAATTTTGATCGGCATGGTGGTCGGCGGCTTGATGGTTTTCTTCATCGATTTCCAGGGCTTCGCCCTTCGCTACGGACCTACGCCCCTGCGGGGCTTGGCCCCGTGTATCCCAATTCGGGAAGGCAAGCCCTCACCCCGGGCTGCGGCCGACCCTCTCCCAGAGGGCGAGGGTAGAAAAAATCGGGGACTCGATTCCTTCGTGTCCCCGCATTTTTAAAAATAGGCAACCCGGTCTCCCTTCTCCCCGTGGGAGAAGGGCCGGGGATGAGGGCATACTGGACCATCCGCCTCTAACTAACCGCCGACAATTATCTCGCCCGCGATGCGCGGCATTTCGCGATAGACGCGCTTTTTGAGCGTCAGGTAGCTTTGCGCGCCGCTGGCCATGTCCGCCGCGGTCAGGCGGCAGGTGCGGCTGCGCGAGAGGGCGAGCAGCGACAGGCGTAAAAACCAGGTGCGGTAGAATTTGGGCGACAGGCGCGACGACTTGGCCAGCTCGGGCAGCAACAACGCGCGCACGCGGCGACCGTAGGCCGGCGCTTCGCCCAGGAGGATCGAACGCGCCGCGAGCCGGCCGCTGGCCAACGCGTAGCTCAGGCCCTCGCCGGTGGTCGGATCGACCAGTCCGGCCGCGTCGCCGGCCAGCAACCAATCGTCGCCGCCGAAGACGTGCCGCGCGAAGGCCGATTCGTCCAGCGCCGGGGCCGACCAGCCGTAGGTCGTGCCGGCGTCCACGTCGACGTCGGGCAGATTTTCGGCGGCGAATTTGTGCAGCAGATCCCACGCGCGGCGGGTGTCGAAGACCGTGCCGTGCAATTCCACGCCCAGGCTGGCGTGATCGGCGCGAGGGAAAAACCAGGCGTAGCCGTAGGCCTCGGGGAAGAAGCGGCAGACGATGCGCGGGGCGAACGTGCCGGGGATGAACTTGCCGACCGACAATCCGCGCAGCGTGCGCGGCAGGCGCAGGCCCTGCAAACGGGCGAGCGGATCGTTCATGCCGCCGGCGCCCACGACGATCGCCGCGGCGTGATCGTTGACCTGCCAGCCGCCGCCCGGCCGCTTTTTCAGTTCGCGCACCGGTTCGCGCACCAGCGACGCGCCCGCGCTCCAAGCGGCATGGCGCAGCGCGGAGTCCAGCACGCGGCGGGAGATCACACGGATCGGCTTGGCCAGCGGGACGTCGGCGACGCGGCCGGAGGGGCCGACGAGGCGGAAATCGACCACCTCGTTGAAGGGCAGTTCGAGCGAATTCAATTCGGGGAAAGCTTGCCACGCGCGGTCGGTCAGGCCGCCGCCGCAGGGTTTTTCGCGATCGGGATCGCGTTCGAAAAGCAAGGTGCGCACGCCTGCCTGCGCCAGGGTCCAGGCACAGGCCGCGCCGGCCGGGCCCGCGCCGATCACCGCCACCGTCAACATCGTCTCCCTCATTCGACTGTCCGCAATGCGCGTGCCGTCGCGCGAAACGGGTCGCTTCGCGTCGGCGGCGGGCGGTAGTTTACGCCAAGAAGGGCGCTTGCGCCAGATTGGAATACACGTAGCCGACCAGCTCGCGGCCGTCCTGCACGAAGGCCTCGCGGCGCTCGAAACCCAACGCCCAGAGCATGTTCTGCGGCGGACTGTTGTGCAGGCCGATGAAGACCTTCACCTGCATCACGCCCGCGTCACGCAATTCGACCAGCATGCGGCGCACCAGCCCGGCGGCCAGCCGCGTGCCTTCCTTGTCCCAGTGCACGGCGACGAACAGCAGCTCGGCGGCCACCTCGGGCAGTTGTTGCGGATGATAATGAGCGCCGGATTCGAGCAACTGCCAGAAGCCGCGCGCGCGGTCGGAGACGGCGGCGTCGCGATGCTTCGCCAACTCCGCCCACCGGTTGGCGCGCAGCCAGGCGAAGGACGCGGCCGAGTCGGTCGAGGCGATGGCGAAGCCCTGTACGCACTGCCCGTCGTGTTCGACTTCGGCCAGGCCCAGCGGGCAGGCGATGAATCCGGCGAGAAAATCGCGGACGAACGCCTCGCCCATTTGCGACACCGGCGAAGCGGGCAGACGTTCGCAAAACAGTTGCGCCACGGACGGCAGATCACCTTCGGTCATCGGCCTGAGCATAAGCCCTCCCGTCAGAACCACTCCGGTGCGGTCGGCAGCGAACGAAACACTTCCGGGTCATGGAACGGCACGATGCGCAGTTCCGGCATTTGTTCCTGCAGGCGCTTCAAGCGGCACAGGGTATCCCACTCGGCCTCGTCGTCGACGGTCAGGCCGATCAGACGCGGCTCGGCGATGTTTTGCATCAGGTAGGCGGCGTCGCCGACCAGCAGCGTCGGGCCCGACGGCGCGCGCACGAACACGCCGATCGCCCCCGGCGAATGACCCGGCAGCGGCACGGCGATCATCGAACCGTCGCCGAACAGATCGACCGACCCGGCGAAGGTCAAAAACGGCGGCGTGCCGGCAAAGTCCAGCGGCGCGACTTTCATCGCGGACGGAAAATCGTTGTCCATGTAGCCCTTGAGGATTCCGCCGTGGCGGCCCGCGTCGAGCGCGTCGTCGGTCAGATGGAACGTCGCATCCAAAAACGCGCGATTGGCCCCCGTGTGGTCGAAGTGCGCGTGGGTGAGCACGACGTGTTTGACCTGCGCGCCCTCGACGCCCAGGGCCTCCAGCCGCGCGGGCACGGCCCATTCGGGACGCATGATCAGCCGTTTCAGATAGCCTTTGGCGAGGCAGGCGAAAAAGCGGCCGACGTAACGCGACGGGTCGGTCGCCAGACTCGGCGCGAGGCCGGTGTCGATCAGCACGTAACCGTCCGCGCGCTCGACGAGGAACGCGGGGATGGGAATGACCAACGGCGTTTTTTCCGCCCCGCGCACGAAGTGCGACAGGTCGTTGCGCGACCAGCCGGTCAGCAGGACGGTCATGCGTTTGACCGGCGCGCCCTCGCCCGGCGCGACGATCGTCAGATCCTCGTGCAGCGGCGGTTCGGTCCAGGGAGGCGGCGCGCAGGCGCCGACGGCCAACAACAACAAAAGACAGATCAGCCAGCGTTTCATTCGGCAATACACTCCTGCAGGCAGGCGTACATGGCGAGACAATCTTCCTCGTAGTCGAGGTAGCAATCCAGCGCGCAGGGCCAGAAGAGGTACTCGACGTTTTCGCAACTCGCGACGGCTTCTTCCTGGGTCAGCGGCGTTTCACCGACGGTGATCGACAGATGGCATTCCTCGTAGATGGCTTCCATCGCCGGCTCACACAATTCGGTGTTGTAGGGCGGCGTATCGTCGTCATCGTCATCGGTGTCGTCGTCGGTGTCGTCGTCGGTGTCGTCGTCGACCATATCGTCGTCGGTGTCGTCGTCGTCATCGTCGTCGCCGGAATCGTTGTCGTCGTTGTCGTCGTCATCGTCGTCGCAACTGCAGCCGCCGGCGAGGCTCAGGCACAGCGCGGCCAGGATCAGAAAAAACAAGACCAGGGATTTCCTCATTGTCCACCTCCCGCATAACCGACCTGAATCAATGTCAGATTAGAGAATCGCCGGTCCCTTGGCAATATCCGTTTCGCGCGACGGCAAAGAGATTGACGGCCCGGCGGCCGGATGGTTACGATGAGACTGGGACATCAACAACCCGGAGGTGAGCTGCTTCGTGGACACCATGGAAAAGTTGCGCCGGCTGGCCGAACTGGCGCAGGATAAAAACGCCGTCGATCTCGTTTTTCTTTCCGTCAGCAATTTATGCTCCTACACCGACGCCATCGCGGTGTGCCACGGGCGTTCGACGCGGCAGGTGCAGACCATCGCCGCGCACGTCGCCCAGGAGATGAAGCACGCCGGCGAGCGGCCGTTGATCATGGAGGGGGAAAGCGAGGGGCTGTGGGTGCTGCTGGATTTCGGCGATGTCGTCTTTCATTGCTTCCACGAACCGATGCGGTTGTACTACGACATCGAGGGGCTGTACCCCGACGCCCAGCGGCTCGATCCGGCCGCCGCGTCCTGACGGACGCCGACGACCCGCAAAAAAATCATCAACCAGGAAGGAACACCGATGGAATACCCGATTACTCCGCATTTGCAGCTAGTCGCACGACTGGCGCAACATAAGAATGTCAAGTCGAAGATCGTCCTGCTGGTCATGGACGGCCTGGGCGGCGCCGCCACCGGGCCCGGCGGCAAGACCGAACTGGAAACGGCGGTCGCGCCCCACCTCGACGCGCTGGCGGCCGGCGGCGCGCTGGGCCTGCACGATCCGATCGGCCCGGGCTTCACGCCCGGTTCGGGCCTGGCGCACCTGGCGCTTTTCGGCTACGACCCGCTGGTCTACGAAATGGGCCGCGGCGTGCTGGCGCTGTTCGGCGCGCGCTGCTTCGAGCCCGACGTGATGAAACCCGGCGAGGTTTCGGCGCGGCTGAATTTCTGCACCGTCGACGAAAACGAAAACGGGATGATCGTCGCCGACCGTCGCGCCGGACGCATTCAGGACGGGCCGGCCAGCGATCTGGTGGCGCTGCTGCGCGAGAAGATCCGCGTGCCGGGCGTCGAGGTCGACTTTTGGCACAGCAAGGAACACCGCGCGGTGATGCACCTCAAGGGCGCGGGTTGGTCGGGCGCGTTGATCGACACCGATCCGCAGGCCGTGGGCGTCGCGCCGTTGGCGCCGGCGCCGGTCGCGGGCATGGAAAACGATCCGGCCGCGCGCAAGACGGCCGAGGTCGTCGCCGAGATTCTGCGCCAGGCCCGCGAAGCGTTGCGCGACAAGCACCCGGCGAACTTCATCCTCACGCGCGGCTTCGACACGTACAAAAAATTCCCCAGCCTCGCCGAATTGACCGGCATGCGCTGCGCGGCGATCGCGGCCTACCCCGACTATCGCGGCATCGCGCGGCTGGTGGGCATGGACGTGATCGCCACCACGCCGGACGTCGCCAACCGCGACCTGGCGCCGGCGGACCGTCAGGCGATCGCCGTGGCCGACGAAATCGACACGCTGGCGCAGGTGTGGCCCGACTACGACTTCTTCTTCGTCCACGTGAAGAAAACCGACAGCTACGGCGAGGGCGGCAACTTCGACGCGAAGGTGCACGTGATCGAGGAGGTCGACGCGCTGCTGCCGCGCATCTCCGCGCTGGCGCCCGACGTGCTGTGCGTCACCGGCGACCACTCGACGCCCGCGGCGATGAAAAGCCACAGCTTCCACCCCGTGCCGACGCTGATGAGCGCCGCGCTGGTTATCCCCGACGAAGCGACGACCTTCGGCGAACGCGCCTGCATGCGCGGCGGCCTGGGCCGCGTGCGGGGCGTCGACCTGCTGCCGCTGACGATGGCCTACGCCGGACGGCTGGCCAAATTCGGCGCCTGAGAAACGATGAGATGAGCGGCGGGACGACTTCGCGTTCGACCGCCGCTTTGTCGTTAACCGCGCGTTTGTTCCGCCGCCTCAACGAATTGCTGACGCCGCGCCAGTGTCCGTGGTGCAACGGACCGCTGGGTCGCGACGGCGACGCGCTGGGCTGCGCCAAATGCCGTGCGCGCATCCAGCCGATCCGCCCGCCGCTGTGTCGCGTGTGCGGCCTGCCCTTCGCGGCCGGCGACGGCGGCGCGTTGTGCGCCGATTGCGCAAAGAAGCGGCCCGCCTACGACATGCTGCGCGGCACGGTCACCTACGCGGGCGCGGCGGCCAAGACGATCAAGGAACTCAAATACTATCGCTACACCGGCAGCCTGCACGCGTTGGCGCGCGTGCTGCGGGCGGTCGAGGAACTGGGCGTACGCTGGGACGATTACGACGCGCTGGTGCCCGTGCCGCTGCATCCCAAGCGGCTGGCCGAGCGGCATTTCAACCAGGCGCGGCTGCTGGCCCGGCACCTCGGGCCGGGCGTGCCGCCGGTGCAAACCGCGTGGCTCGAACGCGCGCGGCCCACGCCGCCGCAGGCGCAACTGACCGACAAAGAGCGGCACAAAAACGTCAAGCATGCCTTCGTCGTGCCCGCGGGGGCCGATGTCGCCGGACGCGCGATTTTGCTGATCGACGACGTCGCCTCGACCGGCGCGACGCTGCACGAGTGCGCGAAGATCCTCAAGCGGGCCGGCGCGGTGCGGGTGGACGCGGCGGTCGTCGCGCGGGCCGTTCGCTAAAAGCGCGGGCCTGCTTTGCGGCGAGCGAACAAACTTGGTAAAAATAAGCGTTCAACGAACATAAGGAGCGACCCGTGGCCGATAAGATCAACTACACGACCGAAGCGCTCAAAACGCCGGGCAACCTGATCTACGTGGTGCTGGCCGGCGGGCTGACGCTGCTGACGGGCAGTTGGATCGTCGGCGCGGCGGCGGCGGTGATCGAATTCGCCTACCTGGCCGCGCGTTCGGGCAGTCGACGTTTCCGGCGCAAGGTGCGGCGCAACCTCGGCTGGCAAAGCGGCGTGACGCCCAAGCAGCTCGCGGCGCACGTCAGCGGCCTGGACAACGTGCGCGCCGATCGCTACCAACTGTTCCGGCGGCACGTCAACGACATCGTCGCGCGCGCCGAGCAACGCGAGTTGGACGAGGATCCGCTGATCGGCGGCGTGCTGGCCAATCTGCAGACGCTCTCGGCCTCGTACCTGTCGCTGCTGAGCGCCGACCGCGACCTGAGCGAATTCGCCGGCGCGACCACCGGCGAGCAACTGCGGCAGGAGATCGTCGCGCTGGACGCGAAAATCGCCCAGGGCACCGACGCGGCGACGATCATGGCGCTCGAGCAAAACCGCGACCTGTTGGCCAAGCGCGTGCAGCGCTACGCGACCATCGGCGAGCGGCGCGCGCGCATCGGCGCGCAACTGGACCTGATGGACAGCACCGTCAAATCGTTGGGCGACCAGTTCGGCGAGCTCTCATCGCCCACCGACATCGCGCCGCAGGTCGACCTCGTGCTGGCCAACATGAACGACGCGCGGTTGCTGACCGTCGAACTGGAAACCTCCGCCGTCGACGAATTGCCCGCCTCGGTGCTGTCGGCGCAAAGGAGCAAAGGATGATCGACCAAAACTACGTGTCCACCCTGCCCGGCTGGGCCGCGCAACTGGCCGTCAAATACGCCTCGCACACGATCAGCCAGTTCACGCTGCACGGCAACATCCGCGACCTGGTGCCGTATCGATCCGGGGGGCGCGTCGAGTTTCTGCCGCTGACGCAATTTCTGGACAAGAGCCTGTTCGTCGGACGCGACCTGGTGCTGCACTACGATCGCGCCGAGGGTCTGACCTACGGCGGCAACGAGACGGCCAACGACTTCGCGCAGTTCATGCAGGCGTACCAGACCGTCACGGGCAAGGGACGCGAGACGATCATCCAGGTGCCGCGCGAGCCGGTGAAGCTCTTCCCGCTGATCGACCGCTACCTGCGCACGCGCATCGCCGAACGCAAGAGTATCGCGCTGGTCATCGAGTACGCCGATCTGATCGCGCCGCAAAGCGAGGCGGGCTACCTGAGCGACGCGGACCGCGCCAGCATCATCTACCTGCGCAACTGGGCCGACGACCCGGCCATTTTGCAGGCCGACGTAACCGTGTGCCTGCTCACCGAACACCTGAGCCGCCTGCACCAGGACGTGGTGCGCAATCCGTACATGGCCTCGGTGGAGATCGAACTGCCCGACCGCACCGAGCGCATCGAGTTCATCCGCGCGCAGACGACGGGCCAGGAATGGGACAAGCTGTCGGCGATCAAGATCGAGGCGGTGGCCGAGCTGACCGGCGGGCTGAGCCGCGTGCACATCCGCCATTTGCTGGCCGAGACGCTGCGCCACCAGCGGCAGTTGACGATGAAGCACCTCATGCAGCGCAAGAAGGAACTGATCGAGGCCGAGTGCTTCGGGCTGCTCGAATTCATTCAGCCGCGCTTCAACCTGGACATGGTCGCCGGCGCGGGCGAAGCGGTGGCCGAGCTCAAGGCGGCGGCGAAGATGCTGCGCGAAGGACGGCTGGACGTGCTGCCGATGGGCTATTTGATCTGCGGACCGGTGGGCACGGGCAAGACGTTCCTGGCCACCTGCTTCACCGGCGAGATCGGCGTGCCGATGGTCAAGCTGCTCAACATCCGCAGCCAGTGGCAGGGCGTGACCGAATCGAATCTGCAAAAGCTGCTGGCGATCTTCCGCGCGATGGGCCCGCTGGGCGTGGTGATCGACGAGGCCGACACGTGGATCGGCGACCGCGACGCGGCGGGCGATTCGGGCACCAGCTCGCGCATCTTCGGCACGATCGCCTCGTTCATGGCCGACACGGCCAATCGCGGCCACGTCATCTGGTTCCTGCTCACCGCCCGGCCGGACCTGCTGCCGGTGGACATCAAACGGCAGGGCCGCGCCGAGGAGCACATCGCGCTGTTTCATCCGGCGACGGCGAAGGATCGCGACGACCTGTTCGCGGTGTTCGTCAAAAAGAACAACATCCAAACCAGGCTCGCCTCGATCGAGAAGGAATACCAGGCGGCCGGCGCGCCGCGGCTGTCGGGCGCGGACATCGAGTCGATCTGCATTCGCGCCAAGAAACACGCGGCGCTGCGCGGCGGCAAGACGGTGACGGCCAAAGACTTCCACAAGGCCTTCACGCAGTTCATTCCGCCGGTGTACGCCGAGGAGATCGACTACCAGACGATGGCCGCGGTGATGGAATGCACCAACCGCGACCTGCTGCCGCCGCAGTACCGCGACATGCCGCGCAAGGAAGTCACCGAGCAGTTGCGGCGGCTCAAGGTGCTGATCGATTGACGCCCGCGACGGTCAGCGTGCTGCTGCCCGCCCGCGACGAGGCGGCGACGATCGCCCAAGCCCTCGCCGATCTGCAAAACCAGACTCACGCCGATTTGGAAATCATCGTCGTCGACGACGGCTCGCGCGACGAAACGCCGGCGCTCGTCGCGGCGATCGCGCGTAGCGATCCACGCATCCGGCTGTTGCGGCAAGACGCGCGGGGGATCGTCGCGGCGCTCAACGAGGCGCTGCATGAAGCGCGCGGGCAATTCATCGCGCGCATGGACGCGGACGATCGTTGCGCGGCGGACCGGCTGGCGCGACAGTTGGCGCTGCTGCACGAACGGCCGGAAGTCGTCTGCGCCTCGTGCCTGATCGCGCCGCCGCCGGGCGAGACGTGGGCGGGCGGCTATCGCGAATACGCGCGGTGGGTCAACGCGCTACGCGAGCCGGCGGACATCGCGCGCGAACGGTTCATCGAATGTCCGCTGGTGCATCCGACGATGCTGTGGCGGCGTGAAGCGCTGGAAACGTTGGGCGGCTGGCGTGCGGGGGATTTTCCGGAGGACTACGACCTGGCGCTGCGTCTGCACGCGGCGGGGTACGCGGCGGCGAAGGTCGACGCGCCGCTGTACTTCTGGCGCGACCGGGCGCAACGCGCGAGCCGCGTGGATCCGCGTTATCGACCCGAGGCGTTCGCGACGCTCAAGGCGCGGTATCTGGCGGCGGGTCCGCTGGCGGGCAAAAGCGAGGCGGTCGTCTGGGGCGCGGGGAAAATGAGTCGGCGGCTCGTGCGGCCGCTGCAAGGCTTGGGCGTGCGCGTGATCGCCTGGCTGGACATCGATCCGCGCAAGATCGGCCGTGTCCATGCGGGCGCGCCGGTGATCGACGCGGCGCACGTCGGCGAGTATCGCGCGTGGCCGCTGCTGGCGTACGTGGGACGGCGCGGGGCGCGCGAGTTGATTCGCCCGCGGTTGCAGGCGGCGGGATTCACCGAGGGCGTGGATGCGTGGTTTTGCGCGTGAGGCTCAGCGGCCGCCGCGCCCGAAGAGCACGACCGGAACCGTTTTCAACAAAATGATGATGTCCAGCCGGAACGACCAATTGTCGATGTAGCGCAGGTCCATGGTCATCCAGTCGCCGAAGTCGATTTCGTTGCGCCCGCCGATCTGCCAGAAGCAGGTCAGGCCCGGCTTCATCGACAGGCGGCGCCGCTGCCAGCGTTCGTATTTGACGACCTCGGCGGGAATCGGCGGGCGCGGCCCGACCAGGCTCATGTCGCCGCGCAGCACGTTGAACAACTGCGGCAGCTCGTCGAGGCTGTACTTGCGCAAGACGCGGCCCAGGCGCGTCACGCGCGGATCGTCTTTGATCTTGAAGACCGGCCCGCTCATTTCGTTGCGGTGCTCGAGGTCCTTTTTCAACTCCTCGGCGTTCTCGACCATCGTGCGGAATTTGTAGAACTTGAACACGCGGCCGTTCAGGCCCGAACGCAATTGCGCGAACAACACCGGCCCCGGGCTGGTCAGTTTGATCGCCAGGGCGATCGCGGCCAGCAGCGGCGAAAGGACGATCAACAAAATCGCCGTCGCCACCTTGTCGGTGATGTTTTTCATCAGCAGTTGGCCGATCTGACTGGGCGTGGTGGAAAAGGTGAGCAGCGGGGTTTCGCCCAGCACGCGCAGGCTGGTGCGCGCGATGTTGGGCTTGAACCAGTCGGCCAGCACGCTGAAACGCACGCCGACTTCCTCGCAGGCGAACACGAGCGCGTTGAGGTCCTCGACCTCCTTGGGGCCCATCGCGTAGAAGACCTCGTCGGCGCTGTAGTTGAGCAGCACGTCGTAGAGCTCGCCGACGCGGCCGATCACCGGGGCGTCGTGAAAGCGCGGACCGGTCCTGGCCGGATCGGGCGCGAGCACGCCGATGAGCCGATAGCCCATGTCCGGCTGCGAGCGCAGGCGGTCGATCAGCCGCCCGGCCTGGTCGCCCGCGCCGATGACCAACGCGTTGATCTGGTTGTAGCCGTGCTCCTGCAATTTTCCCAAAACGTATTTCAATAAGCCCTTCGCGCCGAAGAGCAGCAGCAGTTTGACCAGCGCGTACACGCCCAGCAGCAAACGCGAGACGTCCTGGATGCGCAGCAAAAAGAGCACGGCGATCAGCAGCAGGAAGCCGACGACGGTCGCTTTGCCGAGGTTGAGGATCGTATCGAAGAGCGTCAGCGTGCGGCCGTAGGTGTAGAACCCGAACAGATACAATAGCGCCAGGGACATCGCCAGGTCGTAGACCATCACCCAGCCATAGTGGCTCATTTCATACAACTGGCGTGCCTGGTATGGATCCGGCAGGAACTGCTTGAGCGAATCGACCAGGAAGTGCGCCAGGAAGAACGAGATGACTATGACCAGGGCATCCGTCGCGACGATGAAGGCGCTAAGGCCGGAAAATCGTTCACGGTTCATCGCTTACCCATCGTTTCGCCGACTCAACGTTTGCAGTCTAACGCGCTTAACGCACGGTGGCAACAGCCAGCAGGATGTCGCCCAGATTGATCGTCAGGCGCTTCTCGGCAGGGCCCAGGCGCGCGACCAGCGCGGCCAGCGCGGGGCTGTAATAACGGCGCAGGCGGTCGGCGAGCAACGCGACGGAAGCGACCTTGCCCACCGGGCGCAGGTCGACGACGGCCCAACCGGTGCGCTCCAGGCTGCGGCGCAGCGTGTAGGGTTCGAAGAAGCGTTCGTGATCGGGGATGAACTGCCGCCAGCGACGGCCCAGCAGTTTGCGCGACCAGGCGGCGAAGTTGGGCACTTCGATCAGCAGCGCGCCGGCCGGATGCAACAGGGCGCGCGCCCGTTCGAGCGCGACGAGGGGATCGGCGAAATGCTCGAGCACGTGGATCATCGCGATCGCGTCGTAGGGGCCGGTCAGCGGTGCGTCTTCCAACGTGCCTTGTGCGACGGTCAGGCCCTTGGCGCGGGCCCGTTCGACGCCGACCGGCGAGGGTTCGACGCCCTCGGCGAGAAAGCCCAGTTCCTGCGCGGCGAGCGTGAAGTTGCCGTCGTAGCAACCCACGTCGAGCAAGCGGCGGCCGGGCAAGGCGACGCGGCGTTCGAGGCGGCCGAGGCGATCCTGCGCGTTGAGGCGATAGACGGCCGGATCGTCGGTGAAGGCGGGCGCGGCGGCGCGGACCTCGCCCGGCGGCGCGGAGTAGACGAAGCCGCAGGCGGTGCAGCGCTGCACGTCGCCGCTGCGCGTGTGGCGGTAGAGCGTCGTACGGGCGACGGCGGCGCACAGCGGGCAGACGATCATCGGCGATTCTCCAGCACGAGGTTGTATTGCCGCTCGACCTGGCGGGCGATTTTTTCCCAGCCGTAATTGTTGATCACGTGGCGGCGGGCCGTTTCCCCCATGAGGATCGCCCGCGGATCGGCCAGCAGCAATTCGAGCTTGGCGGCGAGGTGATCGGCGTTGCCCTTGTTGAAGTAGGTGCAGAACTCGCCTTCCTTGTCGGCGATTTCGCAGCAGGCCTCGATGTTGCTGACCAGGCACGGCAGGCCGTAGCTCCACGCTTCCAGCAGCGCGACGGGCATGCCCTCGTGGTCGGAGGGCAGCACGAAGGCGGCGGCGTTGGAGAACAACTCGGTCAGCGCCTCGCCTTCCTGGTAGCCGACGAACAGCGTGCGCGCGTCGGCGTCGCGCTTGAGCATCTTCACGTAATCGTCGGTGTGGCTGGTGCCGCCGGCGATGATCAGCTTGCGCTTGCTGGCCACCCGGTGGTAGGCGCGCACGAGATGATGCACGCCCTTTTCCGGGCTGAGGCGACCGGCGTACAGCACGTAATCGCCGCCCTGCAGGCCCCATTGTTCCTTGATGATCCGCGGCGGGCGAATCGTGGGGATGGTGACGCCGTTGGGGATGTGCACGACCGGCGTGCGTTCGTTGACGTGCCGCCGGGCCATCGACTCGCTGACGCAGATGACGCGGTCAGCGTACTTGATCGTCTTGCGTTCGGCGCGGCGCAGATACCATTTGGCGAAGGCGCCCCATTTGTCGCGCATGTAGTCGAGGCTGTGGATGGTGGCGATCACCGGCATGCCGCGCATGCGCGTGAGCCAGGCGAAGGACGCCGGGCCGATGGCGTGAAAATGCACCAGGTCGTAATCCTGCTTGCCGGCGTGCAGCGCGCTGAAGATCGAGTGCACCGTCGCGTCCAGGTGCTTGGTGTGGATCGTCGGACGCAGCAGCGTCTGGATGCCGCGCACTTCGATGGCTTCGGGCGTGTAGTGCCGACGCACGTAGGCGGTGACCTCGTGACCGCGCGCAACCAGCGCCGCGCCCAGTTCCTCGACATGCCGTTCGACGCCGCCGAAGGTGCCGGGCAGACCCTTCAAACCGATCATCGCCACGTGCATCAGAGTCTCCCCGCCAGCGCCGACAGACGGTCGCGCAGGACATCGACCGTGGTGGTGGTCAGTTCGCGCCGCATCAAGGGCGAGACGGTGCAGGTCATCCAGCAGTGCGCGGCGCAACGGTCGACGCGCGTGAGCATTTCGGGTTTGGCGTTGATCAAGTTGTCGTACCCTTCCTCGATGTGGCCCAGCGGCCAATCTTTGATGTGACAGGGGAAGGCGATGCCGTAGGGATCCAGGTAGAAAAAGTCGCGGCCCGCCGGGCAGGCGATCTGGCGCGGCCGCCCCGCGAGCATGTCGATCAAACCGGCGGTGAAGTAGGCGCGGAACCAGTTTTTCACCTGCCACGAATGCAACTGCCGCCCGCGCAATTCGCGATAAACGCGCTCGGCCGCGGCCATGTCGGGCAGCGAATCGTCCTGGTCGCCGAAGAAGATCGGCGAGCTGTGGGCGATCGTCGAGGTGAATTGCAGGCCCTCGCGGTGCGCCTTGTCGTACAGCGGCAGCAGTTCGTCCTCATTGCCCTTGACCATGGTGAAGCCGATGCCCAAATCGGCGATGCCCGCCGCGCGCAGGGCGTCGAGCGAAGCCCAGGCCTTGTCCAACGCGCCGGGGATGCCGCGAATGCGGTCGTGCGTGGCGGCGTTGATGCCGTCGACGCTGATGCGCACGCCCAGGCGTTTGGACAGCCGCCGCAGCGCCGGGGCGATTTTGCCGATGCGCTCGGGCAGCAGACCGTTGCTGGAAATGATGATCCGCGCGCGGGGAGCGCGTTCGAGCATCACGGCGACGATGCGGTCCAGGTCGTCGCGCAAAAAGGGCTCGCCGCCGGTGATGTTGATTTCGCGCAGCGTGCGCGGCAGGTGATAGTAGACGCTGGGTTCGACCTCGTCGGTCGACTCCTTGCGCCAGATGCCGCACATCGCGCAACGCGCGTTGCAGCGGTAGGTGACGGCAATGATCGCCTGACTGGGCCGAGTGGAGTTCATCGAGGCATTATGCATCAAGATACAAAGGAAGGGTAGGAGAAAGGGGGCGGAGAGCAGGCAATCCGCGAAAATGGTGAGGTTTGAATTAGATAATCCAACTTGGACTCCTGATTTTCCTTTTCGTTTGCCTTTGACTATCGCCGATAATAATGGCAATAAATGGAACAAACCTTTTATCCCTAATTTGCGCAACGAATTAACGTCAATTTTTATACATTGAATTACTTGCATTATCCGAGGTTGTCATGCTGAAAGCCGTTTTGACTCTTGAAGAGCAAAATCCCGACTTCCGCGAAAAGGAACGATCGTTCAAATTCACCATGCAAAACACGGGGGATGCTTCCATCAGCTTGTTGTCCATTACGCCGCGCCTTCCCAAGGGCGTCCGGCACCTCGAAAACGAGGATGTGTCCACGTTCAACAAGCAAATGGTTCATGCGAAAATTTGCGAAGAGCTGACCCTTTTGGTCAACGAGCATCTATTCCTGACTTCCAAGGAAATTCAACAAAGAATGAGTGAAAAAGTCACGCAATTCGCACAAGTCTTCATTGACAGCCTGAAAGGTATGATGCTTTTCACGTCTTATCTAAAGATATTATTTAAAATGAATAAGCAATTTTTGGAAATGAAACATCAAGCCGACATCAAAAAGGCTTTTGAATACAGAATTCATAATTTCGAAGATGCCGAATATGCATTCAACAACTTATTACAAAACGCAGCCCCGGATATTAAAAAAATCTACAACGCCAAAATGGAACAATTGAACAAAATCGAAAGAACTACCACCCAGATCAAAGATTCTCCCTTGTTGGCGACAATCGAACCCGGGTCGCTTTACAGCAAAACATTCGTGATGAATTTCCCCCGCAAATATGTAAATCCCAGCAATTTCGGCATCGATATCGAAGTAATCTATACGGAAACGAAACCATTGAAATCCTCTCCCAATAACAACAATGCCCCTGCCATTTCCGAATACAAAGAGATCGTTGACATGGTTTCCACTTCGACGGTGATCAGCCCACGCCCGCTGGCTCTTATCGCGATCGTCATGTGGGCCAGCCTTGGGGGAATCATTCTGAAAGAAGCCATGAATAAACAAGACATATCACCCAAATTTTTCTGGGAGCTTCTTTTAACCATTAGTAATTATCCAGGATGGATGGCGGAGCTGACCGCCTTCGTTTTCTTTTGCATCTACGAATACACCGAGATGGGTAAAAAGATCAACATGACCTTGGGCTGGAGAACGGCGGTATTAATCGGCGTGTTTTCCGGCATGGCCGCCGACAGAATTCTCGACGCGATCAAGCTCATGTTTCAATTATAAGTTACATCGTCGCCGGTCGATCACAACATCCAAAGCGTGCGTGGTCGGTTATTCTTTTTCGTCGAGCACCTTGCGGATCGTTTCGGCCAGCATGCGCGGCGAATAGGGTTTGCCGATAAAGTGCAGGTCTTTGTCGATGACGCCGTGGTGGGCGACGGCGTTTTCCGTGTAACCGGAGGAATACAGCACCTTGGTTTCCGGATGGATCGTCGCCAGCCGATCGGCCAATTGACGACCGTTCATGCCCGGCATGACGACGTCGGTGAACAAAAGATGAATCGGCTCCGGGTGTCGTTCGGCGAGGATCAGCGCGTCGCCGCCGCCGGCCGCGGCCAGCACCTTGTAACGAAGGCGTTCGAGCACGCGGACCGCCAGGTTGCGCACGATCTCTTCGTCCTCGACCAGCAGAATCGTCTCGGTGCCGCCGGCCATCTCGAGGACGCCCTCGGGTTCCCGCAACGTTTCCGCTTTTTCGTTCACGGCGGGCAGGTAGATTTTAAACGTCGAGCCCTGTCCCGGTTCGGAGTACGCCTCGACGTTGCCGCCGGCCTGCTTGACCGTGCCGTAGATCGTCGCCAGGCCCAAACCGGTGCCTTTGCCTTTTTCCTTGGTGGTGAAGAACGGCTCGAAGAGATGCTCCATCACCTCCTTGCTCATACCGATGCCCGTGTCGCTGACGGCCAGCATCACATAGGGGCCGGCGTGGGCATAGGAATGCAGGCGGCAATACTCCTCGTCCAATTCCACATTGGACGTCTCGATGGTCAGCTTGCCGCCGTCGGGCATCGCGTCGCGGGCGTTGACGGCCAGGTTGGCCAGAATTTGCTCGAACTGTCCCGGATCGATTTTCACCGGCGCCAGGCTCTTTCCCGGCGTCGTACGCAACTGGACGTCCTCGCCGATCAAGCGCACCAGGATTTTATGCATCGACGAGATCAGCTCGTTCAGATTGATCACTTTCGGACTGATCATCTGTTTGCGCGAAAACGCCAGCAACTGCCGGATCAGAGAGGAGGCGCTTTCGGCGGCTTTGCCGATTTCGGCCAACGATTCGGCCAACGGATCGTCCGGGTTAAGATCCATCATCGCCAATTGAACGTTGCCGCTGATGCCGGTCAGCAGGTTGTTGAAGTCATGCGCCACGCCGCCCGCCAGGCGGCCGACCGCCTCCATCTTCATCGCTTGCTGCAGTTGATCCTGCAGTTTTCTTTGTTCCTCTTCGGCCATCTTGCGCTCGGAGACGTCGCGGATGTTGAGCACGATGCCGCCCACGGCGGGGTCCGCCAGCAGATTGCAGCCGATCGCCTCGAGATACACCCAGCTTCCGTCTTTATGCCGGAAACGATATTCGGCCTCGCCCACCGCGCCCAAATGCGGCAGCCCTTCACTGATAATGTTGAGCGCCGCGGCCTGATCGTCCGGATGAACCATGTCAAATAACTGTTTGCCGACCAGTTCCTCGGGCGCATAACCCAGAATGCGCGTCACCTGATCGCTGATGTAGGAGGCAACGCCCAGCGGATCCATGATCTGGATGATGTCGTTGGAATTCTGCACCAGCAGGCGGAAACGTTTTTCGCTTTCGCGCAACGCGGCTTCCGCTTGCTTGCGTTCGCTGATGTCGCGATCGAAGGCACAGGCGAGAAATTCTTTCTCTTCGCCGAAAATATTCGAGTTGACTTCCACCGGGAAGATCCGCCCGTCTTTGGTTTTATGCCGCGATTCGAAATTCAACCGGCTCAGACGCCGCATTTCCTTCTTGTGCTGATCCCATTCCGCTTCGGGGAAATCCGGGTCGATGTCGAAAATCCTCATGCGCAACAATTCCTCGCGCGTGTACCCCAGGGATGTGCACGAGGAGTCGTTGGCGTAGACGATCTCGCCGCCGTCGCCGATCCACAGGATGCCGTCCTGCGCCCGGTCCATGGCGAACTTCGTACGCAGCAACTGCGCCTGGGCCGCCCGCTGTTCGGTAACGTCCTCGTGGATCAAGGTCACTTCGCGAACGTTTCCCGCTTCGTCTTTGACCGGATAGGCCCGCACCTGCACCCAGCGGGTTCTTCCCTTCCCGACGGTTCGCTCCGCCGAATATTCCACCGGAGGAAAATCCCTGGCCTCACCGGCAAACACATTTTTCAATTCATCGAAAGCGCTGAATTCGGACAATTGTTTGTCTTTCAGAATGTTGTAACCGGACGAATCCTCGAAGCGGATTCCCCATAACTCCTCCCATTTCCGGTTCGCCTGAATCACCTTGCCGTCCGCATCGAAAATCTGGATGCTGAGCGGCGCCTGCTTGAACAAGCCCTTGAAGCGCGATTCGCTTTCCCGCAAAGATTTTTCGATCTGGAGTCGCGTCTGATACGCGCCGATGAGATCGGCGGCGGTGCCCAGCAGCGAAACCTCCTCTTCCCGCCAAACGCGCCGCGAACGCGTTTCGTCGAAGCCGACAAAACCGCGCCATTGACCGCCGACGCAATACGGCAACGCCAGCAGGGAAATGATGCCCTGCGGTTCAAGAATCTCGCGTTCCTCCGCGGGGAAATCGCCCACGAAACCGGAGATCGATCGGCCGTTCGAAAGCATTTCCCGCCAACGAGCCAGGCCGGCGGCATAGGGTACGCATTGCAAAAGCGGATTGTCGATTTCCGGCGGTACTCCCGGCGCGCACGATTCGTAAAGCTGACGCGAACAAAGACCTTGTTCGGGATCCTCGAAATTTTCGAAAAGATAAACCCGCGCCGCATCGGCCGCTTCGCGCAAGAAGGACAGCGCGTCGTTGATGTTGCCCTCCTCGTTCCCGGTTCTCATCAAACAGGCGGAGGAGGAGGCGATTCCCTTTTCGAATTTCAACTGACGTTGCAGAGCGAACTCGGCCCGCTTCTGCTCGGTAATGTCGATGCCCACGGCTTGAAATTCGATCAGCTCCTTGCCGGCGTTGTCGATGCGATGGATCCGCCACGTTTGCCAACACTCTTCCCCGGACAGATCGAACAAGGAGCGCTCCATCTTGACCGTGACGTGACCCGGTTGGAGCGTCTTGAGGTAGGTGAACACCTGATCGAAATTCTGTAGCTGCATTAAGTCGCCGATGTTCTTGCCGATCACATCATAGTCGATGCCCAGCCGTTGCCGGTAGTATTGCTGCCAGGCGCTATTGACGAACGTCATGGTTCCGTCGGCGAGAAAACAGGCGATCATCTCCGCTTGGGTTTCCACCACGCGGCGGTAGCGCTCCTCCACCCGGTGCTGTTCTTCCTTCGCCCGCTTGATGGCGGTGATGTCGGTGTAGATCCCGACCAGTCCAATGATGCGACCCTCGCGGTCGCGCACGGGAAAAGCCTGCACAAAAACGTCGGTGATATCGTTTTCTCGGTTATAAAACTTGAGCTCGCCCTGCCAGTCGTTTCCGGCCGTCAACGTTTCGAAAACCTGTTTGCCGATGGCCTGATTCACATAGGCCGACTCGGGCGGATTTTCTCCCACCATGCCAAACAACCGGTCGAAGGCGGCATTCTGGTAATAGTGCTTTCCCTCGGGCGTGGAGATACCGACCGCTTCCGTGGTTTTGTCCAACACATTGATCAACAATTCCAGACTGTTTTCATCTCGGACAAAACGGTCGATGCGCTTCCGCAATTTTTCCGACTCGCTGGATTTCCGCACCACTTCCTTTTCATTATCGTGCATATTTTCCTCATACACATTGCCCGGACTGTCTTTATTGTAATCGACCGGCTCATCGAATGTCCAAATCAAATCTTGACGGAGAAAATTGATGAAATTTTATTATTTTCTCGGACAACCGGACGGAGAAATTCCGCTTCGACCTTGAACCGTCGTTGGGTGGTGCTAGTATGGGTTCGCGCATGCATGACCATCGCGACGCAAGGAGGTTTTATACCATGGCCCGCATCATCGATCCGACACCCGGCATTCCCGCGCCGACGGGCACCGAACTGCACTGCAAGGGCTGGCAGCAGGAAGCCGCGCTGCGCATGCTGATGAACAACCTCGATGCGGCGGTGGGGGAAGATCCGGCGCGGTTGATCGTCTACGGCGGCAACGGCAAGGCCGCGCGCAACCTCGAGGCGTATCACGCGATCGTCCGCGCGCTGCAGGACCTGGGCAACGACGAAACGCTGCTGGTGCAAAGCGGCAAACCGGTGGGCGTGCTCAAAACCCACCTCGACGCCCCGCGCGTCATGATCGCCAACAGCAACCTGGTCGGCCATTGGGCGAACTGGGAGCATTTTCACGAGTTGGAAAAACAGGGCCTGATCATGTACGGCCAGATGACCGCCGGCTCGTGGATTTACATCGGCACGCAGGGCATCGTGCAGGGGACGTACGAAACGTTCGTCGCGGCGGCCAAGCAACACTTCGGCGGCGACCTGCGCGGGCGGCTGCTGGTCAGCGGCGGCCTGGGCGGGATGAGCGGCGCGCAACCGCTGGCGGCGACGATGGCCGGGGCGGCCTCGCTTTTCGCCGAGGTGAATCCGGAGCGCATTCAGCGCCGGCTGGACACCAAATATCTCGACGTGTGGGCGAAGGATCTCGACGAGGGATTGCGCCTCGTGCTCGAGGCGAAGGAGAAGCGGCAGCCGCTGTCGGTGGGCGTAACGATCAACGCGGCCGAGATGCTCGACGAACTGCTCGCGCGCGACATCGCGGTGGACATTCAGACCGATCAGACCAGCGCGCACGACATGCAGCGCGGCTACGTGCCCGCGGGCATGAGCTACGCCGAGGCGCTGGAATTGCGCGAGCGCGACCTCGTCGCTTATGAAAAAGCGGCGCGGGCGACCTGTGCGCGGCACGTGCGGGCGATGCTCGCGCTGATGCGCCAGGGCACGGTGACCTTCGATTACGGCAACAACATCCGTACCGTGGCGCAGGAAGAAGGCGTGGCCGACGCGTTCGCGTTTCCGGGTTTCGTGCCCGCGTACATCCGTCCGCTGTTCTGCGAAGGCAAAGGACCGTTCCGCTGGGCGGCGCTGTCGGGCGATCCGGCGGATATTCTGGCGACCGACGATGCGTTGCGCAATCTCTTCCCCGACGATGCGATGCTGCTGAACTGGCTGGATCTGGCCGAGCGGAAGATCGAGCACATGGGCCTGCCCTGCCGCATCTGCTGGCTGGGCTACGGCGACCGCGCGAAGGCCGGGCTCAAGTTCAACGAGATGGTGCGTACCGGCAAAGTGAAAGCGCCGATCGTCATCGGTCGCGATCATCTCGATAGCGGCTCGGTGGCCAGCCCCTACCGCGAAACCGAGGGGATGAAGGACGGCACCGACGCCGTCGCCGACTGGCCGCTGCTCAACCTGATGGCCAACACGGCCAACGGCGCGACGTGGGTCAGCTTCCACCACGGCGGCGGCGTGGGCATCGGCTACAGCCTGCACGCGGGCATGGTGATCGTCTGCGACGGCACCGAAGCCGCCGACTTCCGTCTCAAGCGCGTGCTCGACGGCGACCCGGCCCTGGGCGTGCTGCGCCATGCCGACGCCGGCTACGAACGCGCGCTGGAAGTGGCCAAAAATCGCGGCGTGAAGATTCCGCGGTAGGTTTAAAAAGCGAAGGAGCCCATGAAAGGCTCCTTGCACTTTGCGGGGCATCCCAGGAGTGCGTTGGGCGTTTCATCCGCCCCGCCGAATTAACGCCCCCTCCGCCTGGGGTGCTATGTAAATCTTTAAATCAAATTTTGATCACTCCAACTATTTTCTTGGATACAATAAATGATCAGGATCAAACCATACTACATAAAATATGTCGTCAACGAAAAATCCGATAATTCTACCTTTTACTTTTCCGACACCTAATTGAAACGGTTCATGATCCTGGCTTAGATTTTTCAAATGAGAAAAACCTTTCGGGCGAGATGTTTTATTCCAATCCAATTCATGACAATGGAGACTGCTTGCATTAAGTTTTATCTCCAGTCTCGTCATAGTTGAATAATTCCTTTTCCATTCAAACAAATTGATAAACCATTTTGCATCTGAGGATTTTAAATTGAAATCTTTATCTGACAGATCCAGATACTTATACGAAAATACAATTGCATTTGATGAAGGAATTTTATCAGGACCAAACCTAGAGTTTGGCCGATGCGGTGGTGATATATGCTTTTTCCTATTTCTAGCGATCTCAATTATCCTTGATATACTTCTTATAAAAAACTTTCATACTTTCCGACGAAATCACATTGCTGCATCTTTTTTCGGGAGAAATATCTCCGCGAGCTTCTAACCAAGGAGCTTCATTGTGAGAAAGTTTCTCCAGCTGGTATGCCGAATATCCGGAAAATGACTCAAAAAACTCTGCTAAAAATGATTTTATCCCTGCCGGTATCTTTGGCTCACTTCCTTTATAGGGAATGGGATCCCATTTATATTTTTTATACTTTTCCCAGAGACTTCTTGATACCGGACCATGCGCCCATGCTTCAAAAGGCTCTCCGGTTAAAGGTGTATCATACATCGCAAGATGCATTGCTTCAGCGTAATAACACAATTTCTGTAATTTTAGGTGAGTAAAACAATCACCGTGCTCTCTTCCGAACCAGAGCAAAAATTTCGCCAAAGATAAAATATCGATTTGACATTTCAACTTGCTCATCACTTGCCATCCTATTTAACTCATTCTCAAGGTTAATGTATAAATTTTTGGACAATAATTCAAGAGACTCAGCATTTTTCAATGACAACAAAATAGCTAATTATGTTCTCTACTTCCCTAGAATTTGCGGCAGGGCGTCGTGCAGGCCGTTGATCATGAACTGCACGGCGATGACGGCGAGGATCAGGCCCATCATGCGGGTCATCACGCGCAGGCCGCCTTCGCCGACGCGACTCATCAGCAGCGAGCCGGCCAGCAGCACGAAGTAGCCGGCGACGATGGCCAAAGGCACCGCGCCGAGCACCGCGCTGCGCTCGGTCCAGTTCGCCGCCTGGTCCATCAGGCTGATCACGGTGACGATCGAGCCCGGTCCGGCGATCATCGGCACGCCCATCGGGGTGACGGCCACGGTCTCCTTTTCGAGTGCGACGGCCTTTTCCTTTTCCGTGATTTTCGTGCGCGGCATTTCGCCCCAGAGCATCGAGATGCTGATGATGAACAGCAGCGCGCCGCCGGCGATGCGGAACGCGCCGATGGTGATATGGAAAAAGTCGAAGACCAACTGGCCGGTCACCGCGAACAGCAGCAGCACGAACAGCGCGGTCAGCGAGGCCTTGGTGATGACCGTGCGTCGCCCGGTTTTGTCCAGATCCGGCGTCAGCGAAAAGAGCACCGGCACGTTGCCGAAGGGATTTAAGATGACGAAAATCGCGATCGTCGCTTTAAGCAGAAACAGAAAAAAGTGTTCCATCGGTCGTTCGTCTCCGCGAAATTTCGGCGGCAATATATCCTCGGCCGCCGGAAAAGCAAGCCGGCCGCGTAAAAATTCCGCCCGCTAATACCTGAACGCGCTGCCGCCGATGAACTCGCGCAGGACGCTGGTGGTCGGCACCTCTTCGGGCAGGATGGGGATGAACATGTTCACGAAGTTCATCAGCCGGTCGGCCTCGGTGTAGGCGGCGCTGCCGCGCGGCACCTCGACCAGGAAGCGGCGCGCGTAGGTGGTCAGCACGGCCTGCTCGTAGACCAGCGCCGAGTTGAACAGCACGTCGGCGTCCTCCTGGAAGGGGAAGATCCACTTGCGCTCGCCCAGGCGCACGCTGTCCCACATGTTGATCGTGTCGGAGACGGCGTAGCCGCGGAAATGCCGGTCGCGCACCAGCCGGCGCAGCAGGCGCGTGTCGGCGGTAAAAATACGGTTGTGCTCGTCGATGGACAACTGCGTCAGCGCGGAGACGAACAGCTTGAATTTCGCCGATTGGCGCACGTTTTCGGTCAGGCGCGGATTGAGCGCGTGAATGCCTTCGAGCATGAGCACCTGGTTTTTCGCCAGTTGAATCGGGATCGACTTGCGCGGATGCCGGCGATGGTTCTGAAAATCGAAGACCGGCGTTTCGACCTTCTCGCCGGCGATCAGGCGCGGCAGATGATCGTCGAGCAGTTCGAGATCCAGCGCCTCGAGGTGCTCGAAATCGAACGTGCCGTCGGCATGGCGCGGGGTGCGGTCGGGATCGAGGTAGTAGTTGTCCAGACTGATGGTCACCGGTTCGATGCCGTTGACGCGCAACTGAATCGACAGGCGCTTGGAGGTGGTCGTCTTGCCCGAACTGCTGGGGCCGGAAATCAAAATCAACCGCACGTCTTTGCGCCGCGCCGCGATCATGTCGGCGACCTGGACGATCTTCTTTTCGTGCAGGCCCTCGGCAAGGCGGATCAAATCGCCGCCGCGTCCGTCGATCAACTGCCGGTTGAGCTGCGAGACGTTGGCCGCGCCGATCAGCTTGTTCCATTCGGCCGACTCGCGGAAGGTGGCGAACAGCTTGGGCTGCGGGGTCATGCGCTTGACCGGCCGCCCCTTGCGATCGGGGAAACGCAGCACCATGCCGTCCTCGTAGGGCAGCAGCGAAAAGTGATGGATCGCGTCGGTGGACATCGCCAGCGGGCCGTAGGGCAGCGTCAGGCGGTCGCCGACCTTGGCCATGAGCACCTGCGCCTGGTGGCTCTGCCAGAGCATGTCGGCCTTGGACTTTAGCCCCAGGCCCTCGTAATAGCGAATCGCCTCTTCCACCGGATAAAACATGAAGTGCAGCGGAATCGCCTGATCGCGCAGGCGCACCATTTCCGTCTGCAGCTCCTTGACCTTCTTTTTGCCGATGCGGCCTTCGCGCAGGGAGAAGAAATAGCCGTGGGCGATCGATTGTCCGACTTCGATTTGCCGCCCGGGCAGCAGTTTTTCGGCGGCCATGGTCAGCAACAGCACCGCCGTGCGGCGGTAGATGTCCGCGCCGGCCTTGCTGGTCAGATCGACCGTCTCGACCGTGCAGTCGCTGCGCAGGCGCCGGCCGAGGCTGGAGAGCTGATAGTCGACGATCGCCCCCAGCGCCGGGTGTTTGCCCGGATGCGGATACTGGTCGAGCGCTTCCAGAATGGACAAGCCCGCGTTGATTTTCGTCGGAATGCCGTTGAGGACCACGTTGAGCTGACGGTGCATGAAATCTCCTCGGTTGTTCTTCTCCACACGCGGCATAACCCCTCCCTTGTTCGCCGTTGTTCATCGGGCGCAATGCTTGCTATTATATATGATCCGGCGAACCAAGCGAAAGGAACGATCATGAGCCACGTCTCCCGTTGGTCGTTGTTTATTTTGTTGATCCTGTCGCTCATGCTGAGCGCCTGCGCCGACCGCGATCACGCTCGCGGCGATGCGATGGCCGTCAGCGGCGACGGCGCCAAGGCCGAGCCCTCCCCCAGCAACGACGCCCTGTTGCCGCCGGGGCCGATCGAGGGCACCGACCAGTACGTGCTGCCCACCGGGCGCATGATCTGGCCGGCCGGCCTGGGCACGATCATCGACAATTTCGCCCTGGACCTGGCCGTCAGCCCCGACGGCGCCACGCTGGTCACCGTCTCGGCCAACAAGGACAAAGTGCGGCTGATCGACACGGCCACGATGACCTCGTTGCAGGATCTGGACGTGGGTCAGTTGTTTTCCGGCGCGGTCTGGAACGGCGCGGGCGATCGTTTCTGGGTCGGCGGCGGCGGCAGCCAGACGGTCTTCGAGTTCGAATTCACCGGCGGCGTCGCGGCGCAGACGCGCAACATCGCGGTGAGAAATTATCCGTCCGGCCTGGCCCTGTCGCCCGATGAACGCTACCTGTACGTCTCGTGCCTTTACGGTAAGCGGCTGTCGATCGTCGACCTGCTGACCGGCCTGGAGGTCGATTCCATCGACGCGCACCTGTACAGCTACGACGTGAAAATCACTTCCGACGGTGAGATGGCCTTCGTGTCCAATACCGGCCGCAGTTCGGTCACGGTGATGGACCTGGACGACAAGGACCCGATCGCGGATATCGAAGTCGGCTACAATCCCGAAGGTCTGGCGGTCTCCGCCGATGACGCCACGCTGTACGTGGCCAACACCGATTCGGATACGATCAGCGTGATCGACGTGGACACCCTGACCGTGATCGACACCTGGTCGCTTTACGGCGATACGCCGGAGGCCGAGGGCGCCAGCCCGGTGGCCCTGGCCGCCGACGCGGCGGGCGAGCGGCTGTACGTCGTCTGCTCGGGCACCAACGAAATCGCCGTGCTCGACGCCGACGACGGTTCGGTGCTCGGCCGCATTCCCACCGGCTGGTACGCGACCAACCTGCGCCTGGACGAAGCCCACGGCATGCTCTACTACACCAGCGGCAAAGGCTACGGCTCCTACGGCATGGGGCTGTATTCCAACTGGCGCGCCACCGTGCACGGGCTGGAGATTCCCGACGCCGCGCAACTGGCGACCTACACCGAGCGGCAGGAGCAGGCGCTGAACTGGTCGCTGAACTTCTGGGATCTGACCGACGTCGAGTCGCCGATTCCCTTCGAGTACGGCACGCCCAGCGAGCAGATCAAGCACGTCATCTTCGTGCTCAAGGAAAACAAAACCTACGACCAGGTGCTCGGCGATCTGGAAGGCACGCGCCACGATCCGACGTACCTGAACTACGGTTGGGACGTCACGCCCAACCATCACCGGCTCGCGCAGGACTTCGTCGTGTGCGACAACCTGTTCGTCGAGGGCGACACCAGCGTGCTGGGGCACCTGTGGGCGACCTTCGGCAAGCTCAACGACATCACCGAAAAGGCGTTCATCACCGATGACCGTTATCCGCTGCCCGACATCGACCCGACCTCGCGCACGCAGACCGGCACGATCTTCCGGCGGCTGCTGGACGCGGGCATCGAGTTTCGCAGCTACGGGCAGATCATCGGCTTCATGGAGGACTTCGACCGCTACGCGCCCTACATCGACATCAAGTACGGTTTCTGGAACATGGGCGTTTCCGACGAGGTGAAGGTCGACGAGATCATCCGCGAGTGGGAACTGGGCATCTTTCCGCCGTTCATCTACATCAGCCTGCCCAACGACCACACCTACGGCAGCGGCAGCGGCCAGCCGACCGCGCGCTATCTGATGGGCGACAACGACGCGGCGCTGGGCAAGATGATCCAGTGGCTCAGCAACAGCGAGCACTGGCAGGATACGGTGGTGTTCGTCACCGAGGACGATCCGCAGTCCGGCGCGGACCACGTCGATCCACACCGCACGATCGGACTGGTCATCGGCCCGTACGCCAAGCGCGATCACGTGTCCAGCGTGCTGTATTCGATGAGCAGCATCTGGCACACCATCGAGCTGATTCTCGGCCTGCCGCCGGCCAGCAAATACAGCCGGTATGCTTCGCCGATGTACGATTGCTTCACCATGACGCCCGACCTGACCGCCTACGAGGCGTCGCCCAATCCGATTCCCTTCGAGCTCAATCCCAAGGGCCTGCCGTTCCAGGAGTACTGCGACAAGTCCAACTTCTCCGCACCCGACGCGGTCAGTCGCATGGGCGAGGTGCTTTGGGCGCTGAGCCGGCCGGGCGAGCCGTTCCCGCAGGGACACTCGCTGTCGGGTTTCGTCGAGGACGAGGAAGAGGAAGCCGAAGAGGTTCAGGAGTATATCGAAGCGGTGGCCATGGTGCGGCAATACGCCAAGGACCACGGCATCGAAATCGACTGGTGAGGCGGTCCTTTGGCGAAGGCCAAAGGACAGTTATGAGTGATGAGTTATAAGTGGCGAGTTGGCGATATTACATTGTTAGAAGGGTGACAGGGGGATTGTCATGCCCGCGCAGGCGGGCATCCAGGACCAGCAAATACTCTTCCTGACCTTTTTTATTCCGTCATTCCGGCTTTGGGAAACATCATCAATTCATTGAGCAGGCTCGCTCCCTCGGCGGCGGTCAGGTCGTGCTCGGCCAATCCCCGCGCGATGGTCAGCACGGTGCGGCGCAGATCGGCCAGCGTCGTTTCGGCCTCGCCCAGTTGCTCGCCGGCGGTGAAGGCGCGCTCGGCCAGTTCGCGCAGCACCTCGCGCAGTGCGGACGGATGCGCGGCCAGATAGGCGGGAAATTCCTCGGCGTCCACGCGCAACAGTGAAGTCGAAACCAGTGCGCGCATGGTCACCTGGCGCGGGGCGCGACGCAGGGCGGCGATCTCGCCGAGAATCGTCCCCGTTTCGCGGATCACCGCGATGCGTCGCCCGGCGCGCAGCACTTCGATTTCGCCCGACAGCAGCCAGTGCACGTCGGGGCAGGCCTCGCCCTCGTAGCACAGCACCTCGCCCGGCGCGAGCTGCAACGCGTGCTCCGGATCGTCGGGCATTTCGTGGCACGGCCCGCTTTCGTCGTCGCATTCGGACTCGTCGGCCTGCGTCCAATCCTGCACGTAAAACTCGGGGGCGTCGGCGCGCAGATCGTTGAGCGGCCGCATCGGCTCGTCGGCCTCGCCCTTGACCCAGGCCAGGTCGCGCCGCAGTTCGGCGATCGACGCGTAACGTTGCTCGGGCCGTTTGGCGGTCATGCGGCGGATGGTCGTCATCAACGGCTCGCTCAGGCGCGCGCGCAGTTCATCGTCGAACGCCACGCGGTCGGTCAGGTGCCGCGTGAGCACCGCGTGAATGTTCGCCGCGGCGAAAGCCGGCCGCCCGGCGACGAGAAAGTACAGCGTCATGCCCAGGCTGTAGATGTCCGCGCGCGCGTCGACGTTCGGCGAGCCGCTGATCTGTTCGGGCGCGAGGTAATGCGGCGTGCCCAGCACGCTGCCGTCGACGGTCACCGACAGGTCGCCCTCGAGCTTGGCCAGGCCGAAGTCCGACAGCTTCACCGTACGGCCCTCGTGCAACAGAATGTTCGAGGGCTTCACGTCGCGATGGACGTACCCGCGCTCGTGCGCGTAGGCCAGCGCCGCGGCCGTCTGCTCGACGATCGCCAGCGCTTCATCGACCGGCAGCGGCCCGCCGTCGACCACCTTGTCTTGCGCCGAAGGACCCTCGACCAGCTCCATCACCAGGTACGGTCGGTCGCCGACTTCGCCGAAGGCAAACGCCTGCACGATGTGCGGATGCCGCAGCGCGCCCATCGTTTCGGCCTCGCGCTCGAAGCGCCGCACGTTGGTCGCCGAGAACATCGCGTCCTCGGTCATCACCTTGACCGCCACCGCGCGGCCGTCGCTTTTGCGCACGGCGCGGTACACCTCGGCCATGCCGCCGCGCCCCAAGGGCGTCAGGTCGGTCAGGCCCGAGATTTTCTTCAACGTCGGTTTGAACGGGGTCATGCCCTCCCCCTCAGGCGGGCGCTTTCTCGCGCAGGGCGACGATCCGCTCGCGCAGCGCGCCGACGGCCAGCACCGCCGCGCCCAGCACGACCAGCGGCACGCCGAGCAACCGCACGAAATGCAGCGCGTCTTCCGGCAGCAGCAACAGCGGCAGCGCCTGCGACGAGGCGAGCAACACGGCCAGGCCGTTGAGCCAGCGCCACAGCGGTTTGCGTTTGCGCGCGAGGTTGAGGTAGAGCGCCACGCCCACGCTGATGGGCGCGAACAGCAACACCATCAGGATCTTCCAGGTGTTGACCAACTCCAGCTCGGTGCGCACTTCGATGAACTCGGGGAGGTCGCCGAATTGTTCGCGCAGGATGCGTTCGCGTTCGGCGGGAATGCCGGGGGTGAAACGGCGGCGGGCGTCGCGGCGTTTGATCTGCTCCAGGTCGTGCTGCTTGCGCGCGCTGTAGCCGGCCAGTTGCGTCTCGAGCACGTAGCGATAGCCGAAAGCCACGCCCAGCGCGATCAGCACGCTGAAGGTGATCATCAATCCGCGTCGGAAGGGACCGGCCGCCACATCGTTCTCCCTGTCGGTTACAAGGATTCGATCCTACTTGCTCGGCGGCGAATCGGCAAGCGCCTCGGCCAGCACCTGGGCCGGATGTTTCGTGGGCACGCCGGTCAGATGCGTGATCTGCATGCGGCAACCTTCGCACTCGGAGAGCACGACCTGCGGTTTCCATTCGGCCACGCGCGCCGCGACGTTCACGCCGATCGCCCGCGCCAGATCGCCGGTCTTGGCCTTCATGCCATAGGTGCCCGCCAGCCCGCAGCAGCCCGCGTCCAACACGCGCACGCGCACGCCGGGAATTTCGTTGAGCAGCCCCGGCGCGTTGGCGCCCAGGCCCAGAGCGGTCAGGTGGCACGCCTCGTGGAAGGCCGCGTCGACCGGCGTTTCCTTGAACCGCAGGTTCAGCTCGCCCTCGTCCCGCAGCCGGCGCAGGTAGGTGAACACGTCGACGACCTTCTCGTACACGCCCTGCCCGTCGATGCCCAGCGTGTCGCCGCTTTCGTGCGACAGCGCCAGCGCGCAACTGGGCGAACCCACGACAATCGCCTCGCAGCCCTCGTCCAGCGCCTGTTTGAGCGACGCGATGTTGAACTCGTTCTGCTTGCGCGCGTGATCGAAATGGCCCGCGCCCACCAGCGCCGCGCCGCAACACTGCTGCGGCGGAATATGCACCTCGACGCCCGCCGCTTCCAGCACGCGCAGGATGGCGTGACCGGCCGCCGGCTCGTTCGAGTCGGTGAAGCAGCCGTAGAAATAGGCGACCTTGCGCTTGCCGGCCGGCGACTTGTGCTTTTTGAGGAAAGTCGAGAAGCGCTGCTTGGCGAACGGCGGCATCGGTGCGCGTCGATCGATGCCGAACAGTTTTTCGGCGAACCACCGCGCCAGTTTCCAGCGCAGCATCAGCATGGCGATCGGCCGAAAGCGCGCACCCCACGGGCTGAGCAAATGCGCGTGGGTCATCAGTTGCGTGGCCAGACCGTAGCCGTGTTTGCGCGCGTAGCGCTGCTTGGCGAAGAGGTTGATTTCGGCGATCGGCACGTCGGCCGGGCAGACCGTCTGGCAGCGATGGCAGCCGGTGCACAGCGTGATCCACGAGCCCTCGACCGGCTCGCCGCGCCCGCGAAACCGTTGGGCGTCGGGACCGGCCTGCTTGGGGCCGGGGAACGCGGCGGTCACCTGCGCCACCGGGCAGGCGGTCACGCAGATCGTGCATTTGATGCACGGATCGAACAAGGTGTCGGGGCGCAGCGGCTCGACGATGCGTTTGCGTTTGATCATGCGCTCACCCCCGCGGCCCGACGACCGGCGACCGTGCCGGTGGCCAACGCGACGCCGCCGCCGCTACGTTCGCGGTAGGGGTCGAAGCCGGCCAGGATATCGCCGCAGGCGAAAAGGTTCTCGTACAGCGGCCCGCTTTCGCCCAACGGCCGCAGGTGTTCGTCCACTTCCACGCCCGCGCTCAACGCCGGGTGTCCCTGGGTGGTGAGAAATTTCTCGGCGAAAAATCTTCCGCCGTCCCAGCCGCGCACCGGTAGGTTGAAAATCGGTTCGCGCAGCCGGTACCGGTCGCTGACCAGCCCGCCGGTAACCAGGTGCCCGGCGGCGAGCACGTACGCATCGGCGGTTTCCATGCGTTCGTTCGCGCCGGCCTTCACCCACACGCCGCGCACCAGTCCGTCGGCGGTGCGCGCGCCCACGGCCCGCGCGGCGGAAATGATCCGCACGCCGGCATCCAACGCGGTGCGCCGCATCGCGCGGATCATCCGTACGCCGGCCAGCCCCGGCGGCAGGCCCGGCATTTCCAGCAGCGTGCCGCCGAAAATTTCCTCGACGCGCCGCTTGATGTCCGTGGCGCGATCCGCGTCCAGCACGTTGGGAATGGCCACGGTCTTGCCCGGCGCCAGTTCCTTTAAAAATTCGCCGAGCGCCGTGCAGCGATCCGCCGCGCACAACTGTCCGGCGATGCCCACCGCATCGCGCCGCCCCTGTTCGAAGCCGTAGGACAGCGCCGCAATGGCGCGGCCGGTGCGCCGCCCCAGTTCGGCGGCGATCATCCCCTCGGCGAAATTGCGGAAGAAGCCGACGTTGCACACCGCGTCGATCTGCGACGGATCGCCGTGCATCGTGTCGGGCACCAGACCGGTCAGGCGGATCGTGCCCAGCGCCGTCGCCACGCGCCGCAACGTTTCGCCGCTGCCGTGGTACACCAGCCCCTGCGCGTCCAGCCGCGCGATGAAGCTGGTCAGCGCCTCGCGCACCATCGGCGCGCCGACCTTCGCGTACGGATGCCCGGGCCGGCTGCCGGTCAGCTTGACGATCTCGACCAACGGATTTTCCGCCGGCGGCCCGTCCGGATCGGGATAGGCCAGCACGTCGATGCAGCCGGAAAACAAGTGATGCGCGCCCTGCCCCGCTTGCAGAATCGTCACGTCCGCGCCGGCCTGCGCCGCTTCCAGCGAAGCGGTCAGACCCGCGATGCCCCCGCCGATAATCAGTACCCGCCGCCTCATGACCGATCCTCGCGATCCATGTTGAACAAGGTGCAGTACAACGCGAAGTTCAGCGCCTCCTCGCGGAGCTGATCGCCCCACAGCACCGGGTTGATGCCGGAAAAACGCTGTTCGAGGAACCGCCCGAGCACGCGCGCGGCCTCGCCGGGTTTGACCAGCCCCTCGGCCTGCATCAACGCCAGCCCGCGATACGAGCACAGACCGCCCTGGCAGGGGCCCATGCCCAGACGCGTGCGGTGCTGCACATCGGCCAGGTCGGCGCGGCCGTTGAGTTCGGGGAGGATGGCGCGGATCGCCTCGCGGCTGACCATCTCGCATTCGCAGATCATTTCACCCGGCGCCGTTTCGTTCAAACGCGCCAGGCGTTCGTAGCGGCGGTAGTGCGGCGTGCGTTTCGCCTCGCGCAACGGCGTGTCGGCCGTGCGGCCGCGCACGTCGACGTTGAGCAGTTCGCACACCTTGTCGGCGGTCTTCTCGGCCATCAGGCGGTAGGTCGTCAGCTTGCCGCCGACGATGCTCACCAGCCCCGGCGCGTCGTCGCGCACGCCGTGATCGAGCACGAAAAAGCCGCGGCTGATGTTGCGCCCGTCGCCCGCCGCTTCCTCTTCCTGGTACAGCGGCCGCACGCCGGCGTAAGCGCGCAGGGTGCGTCCGGAGGAAAAATCAGGCACCAGGTCGATGCCTTCGGAGAGCAACACGTCCAGTTCGCGATCCTCGATGATCAGCCCGTCGGGCGACGGCACGGTGATGCTCGTCGTGCCGATGATGCTCGTCGGGCCGTTGGGGATGATCAGGTCCGCGTCCGACGGCATGCGGCAGCGGTTGATCACCCGGTCGCAGAAGCGGCGGTTCATGATCACCAGGCTGCCCTTGGACAGCGTCATGCCGACCTTCACCCCGGCCAACGCGGCCAACGGCTTGCCCCAGCCGCCGGCGGCCAGCACCGTCACGTCGGCCTGAATCTCGTGCTCGCCCTCGTCGTCGCGATAGCGCACGCCGACCACGCGGTCGCCCGCGCGCCGGAAATCGATCACCTGGGAATGGATGCGGATGTGCGCGCCGTCGCGCTGGGCCGCGCGGGCATTTTCCTGGGAAAGCAGAAACGGATCGACCGCCGCGTCGGGCAAACGCAGCGCGCGGGTGATGTTCGGATTGAGCGCGGGTTCCAACTGCAGGGCGTCGGCGACGTCCAGCGGTTCGCATTCGATGCCCGCCTCGTCGCAGCCCTTACGCAGCCGGTCGTAGTAGTCAGGGTCGTCGCCCGGCAATTCGACCGACAGGCCGCCGGTGGGCTCCACGCAGTGCGGCGCGATCTTGCGGACGATCAAATTTTCGTCGATGCACTCCTTGGCCGCGACGGGGTCCTTCACCGCGTAGCGCACGCCGCTGTGCAGCAGGCCGTGGCAACGGCCGGTGGCCCCGTAGGCCAGGTCGCGTTGTTCCAGGAGAATGACGCCGACGCCGCGTTGGGCCAGATCACGGGCTACACCGCAACCGGTCACGCCGCCGCCGACGACCACAACTTCGGTTCGTTCCACGTTGCTCCTTCCATCGCCGCCGCCGAGAAGCATTCACCGGGGGGAGTCAAACGGCGATGAGGCCCTTTTAACGAGGAAGCCGCGCCTTGTCCAGCGCAATGATGCACCGCGGCATTCAGTCGTTTTCTTTAGATAATTCTTTATCCAGCTCGTCGGCCGCGTCGCCGAAACGGTTCTGGAACAGCAGCAGCACCACCGCGCCGACCAGCACCGCGAACCACAGCGTGGCGATGCGGATGATCAACGTGGCCGCGGCCGCCGGCGCCTTGGACAGCTTCGCCGCGCCCATCAGCGCCTCGCTTTGCAGCATCCCGACCATGCTGCCCTCGGTCACGCCCAATCCGCCGGGGCTGACCACGCCCACGATCGTCCCCAGGGCGTAAATGAACGCGGCGGCCAGCAGGTTCGGGTGCGCGGTGAAGGCGTTGAGCGTGATCCAAAAACCCAGGCACTCGCAAAACCACGCCGCCACCGACCAGAACGTCGCGACCAGCAGCGGGAAAAACCGCACCAAGCGGTAGGTCGATTCATACGCCTCACGCAGCTTGTGGCCGATCTTGCTGAGGAAGGAAATCTTCTCCAGCAGCCCGATCATCCACAGGCTGATGCGCCGGCTGCCGACCAGACCGATGAACGCGCCCAGGACGATCACCACGGCGGCGAGCACGGCGATCGACGATTCGTCGACGGTGAAGGTCACCAGCCCGGCCAGGCTGATCACCACCAGGGCGACGAAGTCGGTCAGGCGCTCGGCGATGACGATCGGCGCGGAGGTGGCGATCGGCGTGCGGTTGGCCTGCTTGAGCAGCACCGTCTTGAGCAGCTCGCCGATCTTCCCCGGGCTGATCGTCATGATCAAACCCGACAGGAAAATGATGAAGCTGTCCTTTTTCGGCAGCGGGATCTCCAGCGTGCGCAGGTAAAAATCCCACTTGAGAAAACGGAAGACGTAGTTGGCGAAGGCCAGCGCCAGCAACAGCGGGAACAGCTTCCAGGAGAACGACGACAGCGCGTCCGACAGGTCGCTCCAGCCCGAGTAGACCACCAGCAGCAGATACAGCAATCCGCCCAGGGCGATCCCCACCAGCAATTTGCCTTTCAGTCGTTGGAGCAGGCTTTCGTGCGCCACGCGTCCTCCCTCTCCGGAAAAGGACTGTACTTTATTGATTCGCCGCCGCACATGCAAGCGTGGCCTACACCTGCTCGTGATAACGGACGACCAGGTGCAGCGTCACCTGCACCACCCCCGCGTCGTCGGCCGGCGCGCTGCGGCTTCTTTGCACGAAGGTGTCGATCGCCGCCCCGGCGCAGGTCGGGTCGATCATCACGGCGCGGCGCATGTCGGCCAGCAGCAGCCCGGCGCGGTCGAACGCCTCGCTGCCGAAGGGCGCGTCCACGTAACCGTGCAATTCGAAGACGGCGGTGTGCGCCAGCAGGTTGCAGGGCAGCGCGCGGCTTTGATCGTCGCGGGCGACCACGGCGATCAGCGGCAGCGGATCGAGCTCGGTGGTCAGCGGCGGATGATCGAGCACCTTGGCGACGGTCAGGTTGTAACCGTCCGTGGCGTCGATCGCCGCGCAGGCGGTGCGCAGATGCGCAAAAATGTCGGCGTGTTTGGCCCGGCTCATGACAGGCTCCTTTAGTTGATCACCCAGCGCAGCAACAGCCCGCCGAGGGTGACGAATTGAAACGACAGCACGAGCATCGTCAGCTTATGCGTGCGCTCGACCTTCTGGTTGAGGTTATCCAGCAGCAGTTCGATGGAACGGCGGATCGGCGCGCACGCCTCCACCCGCACGTACTGGCCGTTGTGATCGTGGTTGGGCACCGCCTGATTCATGGTTGCTTTCTCCTTCCACTTTGCTAGAATTCTTTCATTGGAATATTTCATTGGAGGATGACACGATGAGAACGATCGGTCTGTTCGCGCTTTTAATGACCCTGTGCCTGCTTCCCGCCGCCTGTGGCGACGACAATTCCATTACCGGCAATCAAGACGATGGAACGTCAGTGACGTGTGAGAAATTGTGTACCTTCATCAGTGGTTGTTACCCCGACACAGGTCCAACTGCATACACATACGATGACTGTTTTGATAGCTGTGATGAAAGTGATAAAGGAAGCGATCCTACATTTCTTTGTTTTTCCAAGTGTAACGAATCTGGATGTGAATGTATGTTCGATTGCGTCGACACTAACAAATAATCGGACTAACGATTATTTTCACTACGACCGATAAGTATTGATCCATACTTCCCCCATACTCATACTTCACCTTCAGATCGCCATTCTCGTTGTCGGCCCAGACGGTAAAGGTGTGATCGTCGTCGACGGTCATTTGCAGCCGGTAATTGCCTGTGCCGTCGCTCGATCCCGGGCCGGAATAAAAACCCTTCGAGAAGGGAATCGTCCCGTGCACGTAGGACGGTGCGGCGCCGGCGAACACCTTCCAGTCGTCGGAATCGTTATCGGATCCCGTGGACGAAGTGGTGTAAAAGCCGGGCATATAAGTCGTGATGTCCGTCAGCGTCGTGTCCGCCGCGTACCACAACTCGAGATGCACGACGCGGTACTTCGCGCCGATCAGCCCGCCGCTCGCGCCGCTGCCGAAGGAAAGCGGGGTGACCCCGCCATAATGCGAGGCGTTCAGCAGCGTCCTGGTCTGGTTGTCGCCGATGTGCTGCCACACCCAGAACGCGCCGCCCGCCTCGGCGCGCGCCACGGACGTGTCCGTCACGCCGGGCAGCGAAAAGGCCTTGCCGTCGCGCCAGAGGCGATCGTTGCCGGCCAGCGCGTTGAGCAACGCGGCGCTGGTCGGATCGGCCGCGCGAAAGTTGTACGCACTGTTGTCGAACGAGGCGCTGTCGAGCGATATCCAGGAAATCATCGCATCCTCCGTCACTCGCTTTTGCTCAGGCGCGGCGAGATTTCGATCCACCCGACCAGCGCCAGGTGGCTGTTGCCGGTCGATTCGTCGCGCGTGAACTTCGCTTTCAGGTCGCCGTTGTTCTCGTCGACCCAGAGCGTGAGCTGATAATCTTCCGTTCCCTCGGTCCAGGTGACGGTGACGTCGTAGTTGCTCGTGCCGCCGTCGGAGCCGGGACCGCTGTAGAAGCCGCGCCGCTTGGTCGCATCCGCGCCGCTGCCGCCGAACATCTGATAATCGTTATCGCCGCCCGGCAGATATTGCGTCGCCGCGCTCTCGCCGGCGGCCGTTTGCAGCCACAAGGCGAAGTAGCATATGCGCTGCAACAGCCCCTCGCCGGTGAAATCCTCCGGGGTGACGCCGCCGTAGGTCGAGGCATTGACCAGCGTGAACGTGTCGCCCTGCTCGGCCACCTTGGCCAGCCAGAACACGCCGCCGGCTTCGTTGACGACCTCGACCGCGGTCGAGCATTCGCCCGGAAGCGACACCGCCTTGCAGTTGCGCAACAGCGCGTCGTTGGCGCCCAGCGCGCCGATTTTCGCCTGGGTGATCGGATCGCCCACCGCGAAGGAAACCGAGGTGAAGCTGTTGCCCGCTTCGTCGGTATACTGTGCCATCGTTCCTCCTAATCGGCCCGGTTGACCGCGTTGCTGTAATACGTGCCGCCGCCGGCGATCGTCCCATCCTCGTCGGTCGCGTAGCCGTAGGCGCGTTTTTGGGCTTCACTCGCTTCGGCGAAGGACGGCGCGTCGTCGGGCGCGACGACCGCGCGATAAAAGCGCAGGGCCTGCCCGTGCGCCCACACACGGGCACGCGCGGCGGCGAAATCGACCTCCACCCGGTACGGATAAAAATAGGCGTCTTCCAAATCGTCGCCGCGCCAACAAACGCGCGGAATGCGCGCGGCGCCGGTCGCTCCGGCCGGACGCTCCGCCACAGCCAGTTGCAGGCCGGCCAGCGGCGAAGTCAGCTCCAGTTGCCGGTTGTCGACGGCGACCGTCGCGGCCAGGTACCCCAACGTCGCCTGGGCGTCACGCGGCCGCCACAGCCAATCGCTGTCGATCTCCAACACGCCGGCATCATCGTCGCCCGTCTCGATCTCCTCCGTATAACGGCCGGTGTCCGGCGCCCGGCGATAGCGCAGTACGATTTGGTTGATGTTCCAACTGCGCGGATTGAACACGTGCCGCTGCGAGTCGAGCACCGTGCGCGGATCGAGCGCAACGGCGTCGCCTTCCGCGCCGTACTCCCACTGCCACAGCGGATGATGCGCCAGTTCGAATTTGTTGTTGTAGATGAACAGCAGCAAACCCGTATCGCGGCACAGATCGGAAATCCAGCCGGTGATCGTCGGACGCGCTTCGGACAGGTGCGCCCGCACCAGGTACGAGGTCGACAATTGCGCGCCGCTGCCGGGCGTGATCGTCGCGCCGATCTTCGAGGCCGGTACGCCCGCGTAATGGCGCAGCAGATCGTAGACAACGTCGACCGGATCCTGAATCAACAGGTTGTCGCCGTCGCGGTTGCCCCAGGCGTATTCCAGATGCACCGTGTCGCCGCGCCGCCAGACGTTGCGCCCGCTGCCGGCGTCCACCGCCCGCGAATCGGCGAGCGCGAAGGTTCCCGCGCTCAGATCGTCAACGCCGGTCCGCCGCGCGTATTGTCCGGCCCAGATGTCAAAGCCGTGCGGCGTTCCCCCGGCGAAACGCCAGCGCGCCCGACCGCTGTAATCGTACAGACCGTTGGCGTTGGGCGCACACAGACGCGCGCCCACATAATGCGAACCGTCGACGATCTCCGTGCGCCGTTCGGTGATGAACGCCGGCAACGCATAGCGGGCGGCCTTGTCGCGCCAGGCGCCGTAAAGAATCGGCAGCGGTTCGCCGTTCTTCGCGGCGTCGCCGAGGCGCGTGCCGATCAGAAACCGCTGGGCGGGAATCCGGATGTCGTATTTCGCCAGCAGATGCCGCGCGCGCAGGCGGATCGTCGCGGCGGTGATTTCCACCCCGTCGTCGGCGATCGCGCCGATGAACACGCGGTCGCTCTCCGCGCATCGGCCGCCGGCGGTCAAAAACACTTCCAGCGTCTGCTCGTTGGCGCCCGCACGATTGACCTTGGTGACGATGTCGTCGATCGCCTCGTCGTCAAGGTCGGTGCGCACGATTTCACAGGTGAACTCCGGCCAGACGAACCGCGGCAGCGCGTCGCCGCCGAACTCCTCGCGCAGCGTCGCCGCGGCCACCACGCGCCCGCTATAGGTGCCGGCGTAGGGCCCGTCGGCCACGTGCACCGTGCGCGGCCCAAGCGCGAAGGTGTACTGGAAAAACGTCGCCGGCGCCGAACACTGCCAGCGCAGCAGCAGATCGTACGCGGCGTAACGGCCGGTGAAATCCGGTTGAGTCATGGTCGCTTCCTTTCACGAAACGGCGGGAAAGCCTTATTCGACGGCTTCGCGCAGACGCAACGTCGTTCGGCCCAGCTCGTTCGCGGCCATCGTCCAGGCCTGCCGATCGTCATCGAAATAACCGTAAAGCATGAAGTTGTTCGCCCGCTCGGCGTCGTCCGGTTGCGTCCAATCCGGCGCGGCGCGCGTGGGCAGAATTTCCGGCTTGCCCAGCCACAGCACCGGCTGATGACGGCCGGCGAATTCGTAGGCGGCGAAGAGCTTCCGCCGGTCGTCGGCCGGGAAATCGTCCAGCGAAATTTCGACCGTGCGCGGGTGGCGATGGTTGGCGGCGAAGCGCGTGGCCGCCGTCTCGTGAAACGCCGTGTACTGCGCGGTCGCGCCCCATTGCACGTCGCGGCGGAAGTTGGCCGTCGGCTGAATCGTCCGTTCGCCCTCACCCACGATCATCACCCGGCCGATCGCGAAGTTGTTGATCGTCGTGCCGTTGAAAACCATGTCCAACCGCACGTACCGCGCCGCAATGGTTTGCATGTCCACCACAATCAGATCGTTGGACGCCAGCGCGGAGATGTCCACGTTGGTGTACGTCTCGCCCGGCAGTTGCTTGTAGCGGATGCGCAAACTGAAATTGCTGCCGGCGAACAAATTGAAGTTGTGACCGGCGATGGCGACGTACTTGACCACGTAGCCGTAGCCGCCCATGCCGATCAGGTCGAAATCCAGATGCGCATTGGTGTCCGCGCCCTGCCACTTCACGCCCAGGTCCGGATTGAGCACGTTGGCCGGCGGGAACTTCTCGTTGCCGTTGTAGTCGGTCACCACCGCGTCGTCGCCGAGAAAATCGTAGGCCAGCACCATCGACTGCGTCGTCGGCGGCCGCGTCGCCGGCGCGTATTGCCGCAACAGCGTGATCGAGGCGCTGCCGTCGCTCGCGCCGGTCATATCCGCCGCGCCCGCCTGCGAGTAGCCGCGCACGTACAGCGTCTTGCTGCCGTTGAGTTCGCTGAGCGTGAACGGGTAACTCGCCCCTTCCGCATAGCGCAAGAACGGGCTGTTCGTATACGACGAGGCCGCGCCTTCCTTGATCTGAATGCATTCGACGGCGTGCGGCGCCTGGCTGTCCGGGCCGCTGTGACCGACGACTTCCACCAGCACGCCGCGCGACGAGGTCGTCCCCGATTCGCCGGTCGACGGATCGCGGATCGTCACCGCGGCGATCACCGGCTCGTCGCAATAGGCCGCGAAGGTGGCGCCGGCCGATTCGTTGCCCGCTTCGTCGATCTGCGTGACTTTGTATTCGTAATGATCGTCCGTGTCGATCGACGTGTCGTAGTACGCCAGGCTGCCGTCTTCCGTGCCGTCGAACACGATCGCCGTGCCGCTGCCGCCGAAGCCGTCCGCTTTCAACTGCTGCCAAAGACCCGACCCGGTGAACAAGCCGCGCCGATACAGACGCGAATACAGCCAATCCGTTTCCACCGGCGTGGCCCAGGCCAGCGAGACCTTGTCCCCGGCGAAGTGGCGGCCGTTGAGCGTGTCGTCGGCCACGGCGATTGCGTCGGGTTCGAACCAGCCGCCGCCCGCGCTCGTCCCGTAGGCGAACGATCCGCAGCGCGTCAGGCAATGCACCTCGTCGCCGACCAACGGTTGCCCTTCGCCGATCGCGTAGTCGACGGAAAGATGTTTCAAAAGCGAATCGTTGCCCAGGTCAATCGCGCTGATTCCGTCGGCGGTGGCTGCAACGAACGATCCCGCGCCGGCCGCACCCGCACCAACGACCATCCTCGCATTTGCCGAACAAGCTACGGCGCTCACCGCATTGCTCGCTCCCGCCAGTATGCCGAACAAACCGCCGCCGCTCGCGCTCGTGTACGCGCCGCGCAGGTTTCCGCCGTCCTCGCTTTCGATCGGGTTCGACTCGTCGGTGTCCGCCAGCCATACGCCCGTATCGAAGCCCAACACGGCGGTGGTCGTTCCCGCGGCGCTCGTGCCGGCGGCCAAGGCGTAGTCGGCGATTGCCGTGGTCGGCAGCGAGTTGCTGTAGCAGGTGTTCGCACCCGCAAACAAGGTGGTCAGATCGTCCGAATAGCTCTCGTGATCGTAGCCGTCGTCGGTCGAGTAGCCGATTACTTGAATCAACCCCGGCGACGTGGCGCAATCGGTGAATTGCGCCAATTGGAGAAACGTTTCACCTGCATCCGAATAAAAAAGCGTGATCGTCGATCCGCTACGCACGATCCGCCACCAAAAGGTGTTCGGAGTATAGGAAATATAATTGCTGGTCGAGCCGGATTCGGTTTGGTAGGTCGCATACAAACGATTGAATCCGGTTGGCGACCCCTTATAGACGCGACGTTCAAGGATCGCGGAGGGAATCCACCAATTCGCCTCCGTGCTCGCCTCGTGCGGGAAAAATATCGTCAGTTGATTGCCGCATTGCTGGCCGTTTTGCAGGTTGGCGTCATAGTCGGAGGTGATGACAACCTTTTGCGTGATGGTGAAATCGCCGGAAATCATGCCGGTGCGCGTCGCCCGCGAAAAGCCGGCCACGCCATCGGTCGCCGTCTCCGCGTGCATCTCCAGTCGTGTGTTTTGCTCGGTGACCGTGCAGCCGGAACTGTTGCCGTACAGGTTCCAGCCGACCAGCGCGTTGTCGGTGAAGTTGTCGGC
>Ga0116164_10000065_pt1 | contig 98238 bp, 110 predicted proteins | sample AD_UKC109_MetaG_FD_89888 | JGI IMG/M metagenome (GOLD analysis project Ga0116164, IMG submission 89888) | Active sludge microbial communities of municipal wastewater-treating anaerobic digesters from Hong Kong - AD_UKC109_MetaG | ecosystem: Engineered > Bioreactor > Anaerobic > Digestate... | reverse complement strand
TCCTTTTGTCCACGCCGGTGACCACGACGCACACGGGCGCGCCCCGTGGCGAAGCGAGCCTGGGACGCATAAAGGCCTGCCTGCGCAGCTTCGGGCGCTACGTGGCCAACGTGGGCGCAACGGGGCGCGATCCCGCAGCATGGATCAAAATCAAGCGCCACGACCGGGAAGCACCCAGTTTTCTGACGCCCCAGGAGGTCAAGGCTCTGGTCAAGGCGGTCGCTGCGCGCAAGGGCGAGACCACCGACCGCGACCTGGTCATGCTGCGCGTCCTGCTCGGCACTGGCATCCGCCTGGCCGAACTGGTCGGCCTCGACATCGCCGATATCCATCTCGACCAGAAGCAGCTGCGCATCAGGCGCGCCAAGGGCGGCAAACCCCAGGTGCGATTCCTGAACACCGAGCTTCGCGGTGTCCTGCGCAAGTACATCCAGCGCCGTCGCAAGGTGGTGACCGAGACCGACGCGCTCTTCCTCTCGAACCGCAACCGCCGTATCAGCAACCGCCAGGTCCAGGAGCGAATGGGGCTCTGGCTCGCGTGGGCCGGGCTCGACGGCAAGATCACCGTCCACGGCTTGCGCCACACCTTCGCCACGCTTCTTTACGGCCGCACAAAGAATCTGCTGCTGGTCGCCAAGGCCCTCGGCCACTCCCGCGTCACCACCACCCAGGTCTATGCCCACATCACCGACGATGACCTCGAGGACGCACTCGAAAGCATCTGAGCCGCCCGGCTTGCGCCTCACAGAACACGTCCTATGCGACGTTTGAAAAAATATCGAGGCGCGCAACGTCGCGGAACTTCGACAGCCAGCAACCGGTGCGCTGACGACTTCTGTGAGGTTGTTTTCGCGTTTTTGCGAATCTCGTTGACTGTGCGGTGGTTTGCTCGGATAATTAACGTCGAAAGGAGACGCCATGAAATTGAACGTCGTACTTGAAGCGTCGGACGAGGGCGGCTTCACCGTGTATTCTCCGGCATTGCCGGGATGCATTAGCGAAGGCGATACAGAAGAAGAGGCGCTCGCTAACATTCGCGAAGCCATCGAACTGTATTTGGAAGACACCGAATCCGCACGCATGAAATCAGAAAAGCCCGTCATTATCCGCGAGATCGCTCTGTGACCAAGGTTCCGTCCGTTGACTATAAGAAAGTTTTGGCTGCCCTCCGGCGAGCGGGATTTGAAGAAGTCCGTCAAAAGGGAAGCCACATCCGGATCGAAAAAATGACGCCGGAAGGAACCATCAAGGTCACGATCCCCGCCCACAAACCGATCAAGCGATCTACTCTGAGTCATATACTCAAAGACGCGGGGCTTTCCGTGGATGAGTTTATCGACCTGCTCTGATATCACTTCGCATCCTCTTTTTCCTTGGCTTCCTTCACGCGGGCCAGCAATGCCACCGCCCATTCGGCGGGCGTTGTGGACGGCCCGGTGTTGGTGTCGCGCTGGACGCGGGTGGTTTTCAGGCACTCCAGTTGCTTGCGAAATAGCACGTCGTAATTGCCGACAGCGGCATCAGCATTGCCGAGAACCGCGCAGTGCCACTTGGCGTAGTAAAAAGCCGCCATCGACGCCTGTGCCAGATCGGTTGATTCGTTGAGTTCAAAGTCCCGGTGAATCGATGCCAGCAGTTCTTCGAAAATGATCTTCTCCTCGTCGGTCAGCATCTTTTTCACGTAAGCGCCGTGCTTCAGAGCATTGGAGTTTCCTTTGGGAGCGCCGGGGTGGTTTTTGTGATTCGCGCCGTGGAGGCGGCACACTTTGTATCCGCTGACCGCCGGGTTGGGACAACGCCGCCCCGTGCTTTTCGTTTTTGCCGTGCAGCGCTGCACGCGGTTGCCAAAGCTCTCCACCCAGTCTTGGTCGTCGGGTAAATTTCTCTTATCCGTCATGATTTTCGACTCCACATATCAGGTTTGATCCTCGCTTTCGGCAGACCTCGCGCCAGGCGCTTTGCCCACCAGTAAACTGCACCGCATCCGCACCACCAAGTTCAGGTGGTGGAGGTTTTTGCCGCCCATTACTTCCGCCCCGCGTTTTTGAGGATGTACCGAATGCCTGTGCGGGACAGCAGGAAGGTCTCGGCAATTTCGGTGATCGTTTTGCCCTCGTTGAACATTCGAATGATCTCCAGGTTGCGCATCGCCCGCCTGGCCTTGCCCCGCGATCGGACGTAAAGAAAGCCACCCGCGAAATGCTCCTGGATTTGTTCAACCAACTCCGGGGGCAGCAGGTCTTCCGCTTTTGCCCGTCGGTGCGTGCTCATCAGGCGCTCATCCGGTTGGTCGCGGGCGGATGCTCGACGATGCGTTCGGCCGGCAGCGTTTCGCGCAACGTGGCGATGTAGTCGCCGAGGTCGGACTCGCCCATGGACTCATAGCGATCGCAGTGGGGTTTGCGACGAGCCAGCACAGTGTGCAGCGAGTACGATTTTTCCTTGCCCGCAGCGGTCGCCCATTTTCCGGCGGCGCAGCGGACGCGACGTTCGCGCGCTCCGGTGAGGCTCGACGTGTAGGTGAACTCCTTGCAGTGGAGACAATTGGCGCAATAGAGATCGGTGGATTTGGAATTGCTCATGATTTTTCCTTGGGTTTGGGTTTGGGCGGCAACAGCGCACCCAGAGTTTTCTTGTTGATGGCGTAGGGCACGCGGTCATGAAATTCCGCGCGCTTGCCGGGGTTCCAGGATTGAACGGGTCGATAGAATCCACAGACCCGTGAATAGACTTCGGTCTTGGCCTTGCATTTACCCATTGGCGCAGGCCTCCGGGTGAGCATCGGCGGGCGGCACGAATTCGATGTCGCTGAAAACGGGAATGCCAAGGGTGCGGGCCTCTTCGATCTCGGCGGCGGTTCCCTGGGACGCCGCCCAGTCTGGCGTAAGCACGACCAGGTCGGACCGGCGCACCATTTCGAGACCGCCGTTGAGGAAAACTTCTTCGGGCGCAACGCCGCTCATGAATGCGGAATTGAGGTGCGGACAGACAACCGCATAGCCGAGCGACCAGAGTTGCGTGGCCACGGCGCGGGCTGCGGCGATGTTTTGAGCGACGTCGTTGTGGGACTGCCCGCGATAGGGGCCAGCGACATACGCCACTTTCATTTGGTTTTCCATTTTCTCCTCCATCAAAACAGCCGGGCCTGCTGCGGCGGCTGCTGGGGTTTGTATTTCGGGGTTTCTGGTTTGGGCGCTGGCGCGGGAGCCGGGTCCGGTTGCGGAGCCGGGGTGTAAGACTCACGGACATCACCCTGCGGCGGCCCCACGTATGTGATTTCGCTCCCGGGAAACGCGTGCATCACCATCGAGAGCTTGCGCAGGTCCTCGGCGGATATTTCCGGGCGATCCTTTGACGTGTAATCCGGCACGAGCGTGAATTCGCCGGGCTTGGATTTGACGTGGACCTCGACGCCCAGGGCTTTGAACGACTCGACATCCTCGGGCGTGAGTTCGCGGGAGATGAGATGGGCGGCGGAAATTTCGGCGGCGGATGTATCCAGCCCACCATCGTGTTCCATGATGGCGGCGCGTTCATCCCAGGATTCGACGATACCGATGGCGTGGTTATTGGTGGGGGCGACGTACGATTTCTCGTCGAGGGATTCGATGGCGGCGAGCAGATTCTTTTCGCCGATGTGCTGCAGCGCCCAGGTGTTTATCGCATTGAACCGTTGGCGCAGGGTTTTCCAGGTATGGGCTGCCAGCTTCCCGACCTCGTGCGCTTTTTTGGCGCGCTCCATCCGGCGACGAAGCCAGGCGTAGTATGGGGCGTCGAGACGGCGATAGACGGTGCCTTCGTGAATCACGTCCTGGGGATGATCGTTTGAATCATTGACCCGAACATGTCGAAGATCCGTAGCAACGCGCAGGGCGGCGGCTGTGGTCGTGATCGATGCGGTCATGGTTTTTCTCCCGACCCCTGCGACTCATCGATCTTGCGCACGGCCCAGTGCCACTTTGATTTCCGTCGGCGATCCCGTTTCTGGATGATTCGATAGGGACCGATCTGCCGATCCATGTTCTCCAGGAGCAGCTTTTCGATTCGCCCTTCGGTCGCGTTCCATTCGTCGGCGTCGGCGATGTCGCCCCAGAGCCCCGCGCAGTAGCTGGTGTAGATAAGCGGCTGAGCCAGGGTCCAGGGGGTCTGTCGTTCGGAGCCGAAGGACGAGCCGCTCCACCATGAATCGAGAAAGGCCAACAGTCGCTCGTTGAGTTCTTCCCGGGTGCGGGGCGGTTCCGGCGGTTCTGCAATGGACAGTGATCTCATGGTTATTCCTCCTCTTCGGGATCAAAGTGGGCAAGGTCGGCGATTGGCGCTGTGGCGGGGGTTGTAGCGGACCCGGTAGACGTTGAATCCACGTCTACCAAAGGTCTACCGTGATTTTCCTCTTTGTTTTCATGGTCTTGGTAGACGTTTAGACGTTGGTAGACGTTTTCCCGGGGTCCCCTATACGCGTGGGTATTTTTTTCTCGCGCATACGCGTTATACCCCCCTAAAGGTCTACCAACGTCTACCAGGTCTGTATCCCCATGATTTTGTTCGGAAATATTTGGTAGACGTTGCGGTAGACGTTTGGTAGACGTTGCCAAACGTCTACCAAAAAGCGGAAGGACTTCGGGGCCGGAATTTCCATCGGATTCGGGACCGTCAACCTGGGCGAGCCGGTATTCCGATCTGCTCCCACGGGTGGCGCGGCGCACGATGATTCGCCAGTGTCCGAACTGTCGATCACGCATGGACCTGAGCGCGAGGCCGAGCCGGGTTTTTTGAGAGCGGGGCGATTTGTCGCCCAGTGTGTGCGGAAGGTAATCGTCGTTGAGAGCCAATTCGAATAGCTCCGAAACGATCACCCAGCGATCGCCGTATTTTTCCCACCAAGCCGTGACAAACTCCCGCCATTCGTTGCCCTCGGCGTCGGCGACCTCCATCAGTTCCTCGGCGTTTTCCAGGAAGCCCGGCACGCCGCTCCACTGGAGAATGCCTCCCACAACCCGCGACCACGACTCAAAGGAGCCGAGCACTTGATCCGTGGCGGGCATACTGGCAGCGACCCAGCCGCGCACGATGGTCAGAATGGCGCGCACGAGATCGCGGCGATTTTCCAGAACCCACTTGCGAAGCGGAACATGCTTGAAACCGCTGCGCCTGCCCGGACGATCCACTTTGGCGTCCACGCGAATGCGAATGCTGCGACGGGCATTTTCCAGGGAAAGCGCGGGGTTATTGGCCGTGGCGATCCACATGGCGCGATTGGGCAACCGGATCATTTTCGATACCTGGAGAATCCGGTCCCACCAGATTTCCGCAGTGATCGCCGCCGCAATCTGTGAGGAAAGGAGCCCCTTGCGCAGGTTGTCCACATGCACGATTAGCGGCGCGGTGGCAAGAATAGCGGTGATTTTCTTGCGCGTTTCGCTTTCTTGCTTATCGAGGGTGGTGACGTCGGCGCTGTGACCGGTACAGACCAGCGCGATCATTTCGGCCAACAGGGATTTGCCGGTGCCTGGCGTCGGCGCCTCGACGAGATGGATGGGCGTGGGGCCGTGAACCATTCGTCGAACAAAGGGCAGCAATAGCGCCGCCAGCGCATGGCATCGGTCGGATTCCGAAGTGAATGGAAAATCGACAAAAAGGTCGTTGAACAGGAGGTTCAGCGCGTTTTCTACTTCTTGCGAAGACGGAGCCTCGGAGATGCCGTCCATATCGAATCCAAGGGGCCGGTGCATCCAGAGCCGAGATTCGGCGTGATATCCGGGGGCGGCAATCAAAGAACCATCGGGACCGAATACCGGCGTGGTGACGACATTTTCCAGGTGGGGCAGCCTTTTATCGGGCGACTCGACCATGACGGCAACAACGTCTTTGGGGGGATGAACGGGAATGTCCGTGTCGGACCCGCGCTGAATCCAATTTGCAACCTGGGACAGGTGATCCATGAGCGCGGTCTCGTTGACCGGGATGATTACGGGGGCATCATCGGTTTCAACCAGACGCACGAGCCCCCCGGAACGCTGGAACAACCGGGGCGGATAATTCGATGCGTGTACGGCGTCCCAGGCTTCGCCCTTTTCATGTCGCAACTGCCGGTTTTTGACGATGATGGTGGGAAGGCGGGGGTGATCGCCGGTTACATTTTTTGCGATTGGGCGGGTTACATTCGCAGTTACATTTTGCTCGGATGTAACCGAGTGGGTTACATTTGGAGTTACATTTTCATCAGATGTAACCGCTTCGGGCGTCTTTCGGGTTACATTTTTCACGGATGTAACCGGCGATGTAACCGGGCTGCCTATGGCATGGGTTACATTTGCCCCTAAAATGTAACCGCCCACATCGTCGCTCTGGACTTTTCCATCCTTCGCCATGCGATGTAGAAGCACTTTGGTCGCGTTGTGATCTCTGTTGAGCGCGTCCGCGACCTCCTTGGGCGAAAGCGGACGATCCGCTTCGAGTAAACAAGTGAGGATTTCACGTTGCTTTTCTGATTTGACCCGCTCGATCAATTCCGCCGGATCGATGTCCATGAACTCGGCGATTTCCTCGTCCGAGGGCAGCGGCCGGTGATCATGACTCGGCGGTTCCCATCCGGCCTTTTTAGCCATATCGAACAGGGTGCCGAGGGTGATGCCACCACCGGTCGAGAAGCTGTTCCACTTGTCCTCGGGCTCACCGGCCACGTATTTGTCGCCGCGAGCGCTCCACGAGTCCCAGATGGAAAGACCGGCCTGCGGCTCCCATTCGTGGAGGGCCATGCCGACCCGAAGCCATTCCTCATAGGGGATATCGGGGGAAATGGAATCGAGCGCGGCCATGACCAGATCGGAGTCGGTTGCCGGGTAATCGGAGGGGCTGGATGATGGTTTTGTGCGGTCGGCTCCCTTCGCCCGCTTCTTGGGCTTCTTTTTCAGAACCGCATTGCGCAGATCATCAGGCACCTGGTCAACGACGGCGGCGAGATCGCCAACTGGAAAACGTTCGAATCCCTGGGGATCGTGGGGCGTGAGTTCACCGTCATCGCAAACCACATAAAACCGGTTGCCGCCATCCTTCGCATCGAACCAGAACGGCAACCAGACCAGATTGCCCGCCGAGTGCTTGGTGCTGCTGACCTTGTTCTGTTTTGGAAAGCACTCGATGCCCCGGTTGTTGCGCACGTCGGCGATCTCGCCAGTGACCAGCGGCTGGTCTGCGGGCGCAACGAAATGGCCAAGCAGCCGGGCATCTGTGGCTGGCACCGGTTTCTCGAAAAACACCCACAGGTGCCATCCGGCGCCGCTGCCCGATTTTTCGATGTGGACGGGGATGCCGAGTTCGCGGCACCGCTCGTAACAGACCATCATCGTCGCCAGCGGATCGGCCAGCGTCGTGCCCTTGGAGTGATCGAAGCCGGGGCCGTCGAAATCGAGACAAAGCCAGGAGGCGGTATCATCGGGGGCGACCGTATAACTGCCCAGGCGATCGAAACCGCGACCATCGGCAACCTGGCCCGATGTTCTGCGGTTGATGTAATTGAGCGGTGGGGCCTTGCCGCCGGACGGTCCGACCACATGGAAAGCGATGAGATCATCGAGGGTGTTCTCGCCCCGAACGGGACGCGGCCGAGATATCGTCTCGCCGGATTTACGATCAACCCACGATTGACAGGCCGCGACAATGTCGATGCGAGCAAAAAAGTATTCGCGCAACAGGCGACAGGCTTTTTGTTGCTCCGAGGTCAACCGCCTACCCATGAATCGCCTCCAGGGTCAGCCCGTCCTTTCGCCAGAGCCCGAGGAAGGTGCTGCGATTGTCGTTGGCCTGTTTCTGAGCACAGTTTCGGATGCCCCAGCGGTCGCCGACGATGATGGTCGTTTCCTGGGCGCGGGATACGCCGGTGTAAAAGAGATTCTGGCTGTGCATGAATGAATGACTCTTGTGGATCACGACGACCGCACAGGGGAATTCACTGCCCTGGGTCTGGTGGATGGTGAGGGCATGGGCCAGCTGCAGGTCACTGAGATTGCCGTCGGATCGCTTGAGAAGGACCTCGGCGTTTTCGAATTGAACGCGCAGGTCGCCGTTGGGGAGTACCCGGGTCACGCGCCCGATGGAGCCGTTCATGATGCCCAGGTCATAGTTATTGCGGCGCTGGATGACCTTGTCGTGAAGTAAAAACCGGGGGCGTCGATTGGCTTTTACCGGCTCAACATCAACACCGTGCAGCTTTTTCTGAATGAGCCGCTGGAGTTCGAGATTCAATTCCTCGACACCGAGGGGGTCTTTCCGCTTCGGCGTGAGCAGCTGCACATCGTCGATGAGGTCATAGCCGAGCTTGTCGGCCAACACCGATTCATAGAGATCGCAAACGAGCCGCCGCACATCCCAGGCGTCGGTGAAATTGTCGATTCGGTACCAGGGGCGGCGACCGGAGGAAAGAACGGTGTCGGATGTTTTTGCGACCTTGCCGGACAGCACATCAATGGAGTTCTGTCTCAGTTCACCGGCCTGTCGCACAATGTCTGTGAGCACGACGCCGGGCACGATGCCGGTATGGATCAGATCCCGGAGCAGATCGCCGGGGCCGACAGGCGGCAGTTGGTTATGGTCGCCGACGAAAACCACGGCGGTCTTGTCGTGATCGATTGAGCGCAGCAACCGCCACGCCAGCGGGATATCCACCATCGAGGATTCGTCGACAATCACGACATTCGCATCAATGGGGTCGTCCGGCCCCTTCGCCCATTCGTGCCCGTTGAAGCCGAGCAGCCGGTGAATGGTGAAGGCTTCGGTTCCGACAACCTGTTCGAGGCGTTTGGCCGCTTTTCCGGTTGGCGCGCAAAGCACCACATGGAAACCGAGGGACTGGTAGAGCCGGGTCAGGTCTCCAACGGCGAAGGTCTTACCGCTTCCACCGCCACCGGAAATCGTGACCATCTGATTGGTGAGAGCGACGACAACAGCTTCGCGCTGTTTGGGATTGAGGTCGGGACAGAGCTTGCCATCGCGCACCTGTTGCCAGATGCCGAGCAGGTCCATCACCAGGGGATTGTCACGGTCGCCGTTCCTGAGAATCGCTTCGACCTCCCGCTCCATCATGTGGATGGACTTGCGGGCCACGAGCCAACGCCCGTCATGGGAGTCACAGGCCAGCTTTTCCTCTTTGATCAGGGCGTCCAGTTCGTGCTCGATGATGTCCCGGGAGTTCAAAGCGTCCATGGCCAGGAGCTTGTTGGCCTGTTCGATGAGGTCGGCTTCCTCAACCCAGGTGTGCCCCTTGTCGAGGGCGGTATCGATGCAATCGATAATTCCGGCGCGTACTCGGGGCGGGAAATCCTTGGCGATGCCCATTTTACGGGCGATGGCATCCACGGTTTTATATCCGTAACCGGGGAGATCACGCACCATTTGATAGGGATTGTTATTGACGATGGAAACCGCGTCGTCGCCGTATTTCTCGATGAGCGTGCAAACCTGGTGGTGGGTCAAGCCGAAGGCCGAAAGCTCCGATGCGGCCGCGTTGCTGGCCTGGCACTGCATCCATTCGGTACGGATGTTGCGGGCGGACTCGATGGTGATGGGACCGGCTTTTGCCACCGCCTCGGGGTTCTCCACGATGACGGTTCCGAAATCGCGCCCGAACTTTTCCGCAATGCGTCGCGCCTTGACCGGCCCGAGTCCGACGAAGGCCGGGTTGTTGGCGAGATATCGCGCCAGCCCTTCTTCAGAAAGGTCCAGATTCCTGAGAATGTTTTTTGCTTCGAATTGAGGACGTCCCTTATATGTACTCCAAGAGCCGATCAGGGTTACTTCGTCGCCCCTGTCTGCGGGGAATTTTCCGCGAAAGTCTATGTTTTCCTGGTCTTTTGATTTCAAAACACCAGCGGAAAACGTTGCGCTGGAAAAACGGACATCAACAATGGTTCCAGTGATCTCTTTCATTACCGTTGGTATCCTTTGGGGCGGAAGATTTCGTTGGTCAGGCCGCGTTGATGTGCTCTTCGCCAGATACGTCGACCGGCAAGCGCTCCATTGGTATAGGTCGCCCAGTTGCCTCTTACGTCATAGCGGATTTGATGCCGACCGCCCCGGCCGGTGTTGTTGGTAGGCTTGGAAAATTCAGACCACTTGATGATGTGATAGGCGCTAATAGGCGGTTTTCTCCGCTTTCTTCTCCGCCTGTTTATTTTGTGGATTCCTGGCTCGTGTTCGATATGAACCGATGGTTGCGCCAAAAAGTCGACTATGTTCCTGGCAACACCGTCGAGATCATCGATCCATTCCGGCCAGTCTTCGAAAAACTCAAGCGGGATTCTCTCTCCGGCGGTGTTGAAGCCGAGGCGCAAGACCTTTAGATCGAATACTGTCCCGTTTTTATCGAGTCCAATTGCCAATCCAACCAGAGAGTATTCAACATCGGGATCAATGTTTCCCGATTCCTTTTCTGCAAGGAACAAGAAGTTTTCGAACACGCTGCCCGGGCTGCCGGAACATCTGCAGCCGCCTTCCAACTCGACATAGAAAACCGGGAAAACCGGGTGGAGCACGCCCATGTCGGTTGGCATCGGCCCTGGCTCTGATAGTATTTGCGTCGCATACCGCTGCGGGATACGAATGATGTGATTTCGCGCCTCGCGCATCAACTCCTTTAGATGTGCGGGCGTATCTTCTCGTTCGAGAACTGAATCAAATCTGAGCATTTGTTCCGGCTCCAATTTCACTTCGCGCTTCGAGTCTCTTTGCTCCTCGCAGTAAAAATTCCTGGGTAAATTTCCGGGCTGTCTGCCTGTCGCCGCAGAAGTAGACCGGCACACCGTGGTCGACGCAGATGGAAACCGTTGCGCCGAAGACCGAATGGGGATGGGCGCCCGATGGATACCGGGCCAGCAGCACATCCGGCAGTCCGGCTTCAACGACCACACAGGCAAGGGGATATTTGGCGAGCTTTGCCAATTCGCGCTTGAAGCGGTCCTTGTCCCGGATGACCGAGTGGAGAAAATCCTCGATGGATTTGCGCTCCACGGCGATGGAGGATTCCAACCCCTCGACGGAGTAATCACCGGCAGGCAATGCACAGCGGTTCGTAACTGCCCATCGGCTGTCGAATTCATACGGAAGCTGCTCGCGGGTGTCCGCGATTATCGTGATCGGCTCCATGGCTAAAAGGACGACAGCGCGTCTTTGGATGCGCTTTTGTAGTTGTCGTCCGGGTCCTCGGTCACGATGCGGCGGTTGATGTAGACATTGGAAAACTCGCCGCGCGTCTTTTTCGTGACCTCGAGCTTGATGTCCAGGAGGGCATTGAGCCGGTTGCCCAGGTCGGAAAACCGCTCCAGCACCAAACCGCAGGTGTGCAGGTCGTTTTTCAGGTACTTGATATTCTCGGCGGTGGCCATGACGCTGTTGCGGAAGATCATCCGCCCGGCATGATTCGGACCGAGTACGCGCAACTGCCACTTGAGCATCGGATTGCCGCTGGATTGGGCGCGGGCCAGTTCCACTTTCTCGATGGCAACCTGGTATTTGCCGTCCGGCACGTCGTCGAACTTGTTCTCCTCGATGGGAGCGGCCTCGTAATCCTCATCCCATACCGAAAGGTCGATGTCGTTATTGTTGAAGTCACTCATTGGGGTGTTCCTCCGTGGTTATTGGTTTTTCTTGGTCGTGGACTGGGTTTTGGCTTCGCTCGTGGGTTTGCCGCTGAACGCCTGCGCGAAAGCGTCGTAATTCAGGTCGAGTACTGCAGGCAGACGACCGGTGCGGTCACCGGCCTCAAAACTCGGATGGGGCTGTGTGCGAATGACCCGGCGGATGGATTGCTTACTGTCGTCGGCACGCACGATGTCCTGGTCGAAAAAGAGGATCATGTCGCTCATGGCGAGGATCAGCTTCCGGGGTCGATCCGGCAGCGACGGCACGATCTTGCTGTACGCGCCGGTGCGGGTCTGCACTTCCTTGGCCTGCGCATGGGAGATCAGCACTAGGCCGTAGGGCAGCATCGACAGCTTGGTCAGCACGCGATGAAACTCGTTGAGGATCAACGCATAGCCCTTGCCGTAGGGCATATCCGCCTCATGCTCGATCTTGTGTTTTTCGCAAACATGCTGGCGGCACAGGGTCCAGAGGTTGTCCACGGTGTCGATGACGATGGTCCGAAAATCGTGGGCGCCCTCGGCCAGTTCACGGCAGGCGTCGAGGAATTTCTCCCAGTTGTCGATGTCGATCTTGAAAACCGACAGCGCATTGTGCCCGGCTTCGGTGGCGAGAATGATCGCGTTTTCAAAACCGGATGCGACGGTGGTTTTGCCGATTTTCTCCTGGCCGTAAATGGTGATCACGTAATCGGCCAGGCTCTGTTTCGGCTTCGATTTTTCCTTGGGCAGTAAAGTCATATTGTCCTCCTGTTAAAAAACGGGTTTGTCATGCGGGTCGGATTCGTCGTCGGTCAGTTCGCTGTGGGGCGGCTCGATGCGGTACAGGTTCTCCCGCACCGCCGGGGAGAAATCGCTGGAGCACAGCGGGTGATAGGCGCACGGGCGGCCATACCGAAAGCAGTGCGCGGGATTTTGCGGATAGACGCCGCGCCGCCGAAAGTGCAGCAGCATCTGCGTCATCTCCCAGAGGTGGGAGCGCAGCGCCTGAAAACGATCACGGGAGATGATCAGGTGCTCGCGATGAAACATGCCGGGGTCGAGATACTTTTCCGCGAGCCGTGCCTGAAAAGCCTCGTCGGACTCGGGCATCCGGCGCTTGGCCGAGGATTTGCCGGTTTTTGACTTGGCGATTAGCGCCGCGCGCCGGGCTTCGAATTCCTCTTCGGTTTCGCCCTGGGACTGTTGGAGCCGGGCTTTGACGATCACGTTGTAGAGCACCCCGGCCACACGGACGCCCAGGGCCTTTTCCACGTAATGCGCGTACAGCGTCGTCTGGAAATCGCTCCACAACCGTTCGAGATAGCCGCCGTCCAGGGAGCCCGCCGTTTTGTGTTCGAGGATCAGGTGCTCGTCGCCGAGCCGGATAATGCCGTCGACTTTTCCGGCGAAATGGAAGGTGCGGGATGTTGCGCCGGTCGCCGGGTTTATGATGGGACCGTCGATGGGCTTTTCGAGAGCGATGACCTCGAAGTCCTCTGACGGATATCGCTCCACATAGGCCCGCATCATTGCCGTGGCCAGGTGCCAATCCCGGCGTTGATCATCATCACCGGCGCGATTCGGATAGCTGCGGTCGATGAAATCGAGCACCCGGGAAAGGTCGTGGTGCTCGTGCCAGAGCTTGAGGCAGCCGTGAAAGACGGAGCCGAATGACAGGTTCGGATCGCTGGCCTGTGGGACCAACTGTTGGCCGTAGCGAAGATCGCCCTTCATCGGGCAGTCGCCGTAGGTGGTGAGCATCGAATACGTGGCGGTCAAACGTGGACTCGTCATGAGACTTTCTCCTTGCGGGAATGGCGGGAAATGAATGCGTCGACGGGCATCAACTCGCCGTTGGAAAGGAATTTCGGACCGGGAACGGCCGGGCGGATCGAATCATCGCGGGGCGTTGCGCCATTGGATTTCGAGGGCGCCGCGTCTCGCCTGTCCGGTTTTCGCTGCAGTCCCCAGAAAAGGTCGACCCGCCGGAACTGCCCATGCTTGAGGCTCTTGCAGGTCACCAGGTCGGCGAAAAGCGTCTGGAGCCAGCGGCCGTTTTTGTTGCGGGTGCTGATCTTGAGCTTCGCTTCTCCGGCGTCGACGACCTCGTAAATTCGGTCCGGTATCAGCGAGCCTTTGATCGCGTGCGCGCCGAAATAATCGAGGATGTATTGCCGTATCGCCTTCGCGCCCATGGTCTGCCTTTCTTCTGAGTGGGCCGGTTGCCGGTTTTTTTGGCCTTCACTTTGAAAAGCAGGGCGAGGGGCGATTCGTGACACTTTCCGTTTCGGAAATTTTCGCCGCTGATTTCGTTCGGTCATTTTTTGCCTCCTACTTCTAAAAGCAGCGCCCCGGGTCCGGCGTGACATCACGGCTGGGAGTTTTTGCTTTTTCGGAGGCGATTGAGAGCGCGGCGAAACCGCTGGCGAGCGTTTTCCTCTTTGATTCCAAGTTGCTGCGCGAGTTCGGCAAAGGGCACGTTGCAGACCAGCCGCCCGACGATCAATTCGCAATCGGTGGGTTTGATCGAAAACCGGGCGCGCAGCGCATCCTTTAACAGGGACGCATCGAAATCGGCCCGCATGGATTCTGGCGAAGCAATTTGCTCCCAGATGGTTTTCATGCCGGTCGGAGAATTATCGGGGGCCTGGACGGTGGGCGTGCCATTCGCCGACACCTCGTCCACGTATTTCTTTTTGACTTTCCTGCGGACGTTGAGTTGCAGGGTCGCGGCCACGCGATTCCGAGCCTCGAAATCCCACTGCGTAATTTCCCGATGAAACGCCCAGAAAATATCGTTGGTCAGTTTCGCTTCGGGTTCGCGGGTGTTTCGGGCGTGGGGCAGCAGCGCGCTGAAAACGCGATCCAGCGCTGGGAACATGGCGACGAAAAGCAGGGCGCGCACTGTCGGCAGCAACGCCGCATCATCGTGGGCGCACCGGATGATCGCGCCTAAAAGGACGTTTTTCTCCTCTGGGTCGCCCGCCGACGAGTCATGAAGAAAGCGCAGAAGATCATCCGCGCACGAAAACCGGCTCAGCGATTCGTGTGCCTCGCGGATCCTTTCAAAATCCTGCTGCGCTTTTTGTTGTTGAAGATAAAGAGCCGACTCTTCCCAAAGAGATTTCCAAAAATGCACGACGCCGACCTCTTAGGCCGGGCGTCGCGCACCTCTCAGAACCTACGAATGGGCGTCTGGCACCTCTGAAAATGAAAGATTATTGGTTTGTGGAATTTTCCATCATTGTTGATGAGACCTTCAGCACATTGAGACGACCGCATTTCGGGCAGACGCCCTGAAGACGTGCTGTCCCATCGGCGGCTTCGGCCGTGTATTGGCTTTTGCGGTTTCGGACCGTGACCCGCCCGTCGGCGACTTTGCCCAGAAGCTTTCCGCACTTTTCGCAATTCCAGTTTCCGCTCATGGAATTCCCTCCGTTTTTCAATTCTTTTTGACTTCGTGGTTGCATAGCTACACCTCTCCGATTGAACGGAATTCACCGTTGAAGTTTTTGAATAATTTCTTCCGCATGGGGCGAGATGGAGCACGCGCTCCTGCCCCTCGGGACTCGGTTTAACCCAATTAAAAAAACCAATAAAAAAAGGCCCACCTCCCTGCAGCGATGCTCGGAAGTGGACCTTAGTTCACGGAAGCCGCGCTCCCGTGGTGAAGGTATCTCAGCCCTTCATGAATAATTTGTCATGTTGAGGGCAAGCGCCCTCGCGTTTCAGTACGTTCTGAACGAGGCGATTACTTTGCCCTGAATTCGAACGAGTTCAGCATCGTAATGTTGCGATTCCATCGTGTGGTTAGCCGGTTTCAATTCGACTTTTCGACCTCTCTGATAGAACCTCTTGATCGTCGCCTCCTCGTTCTCGATTAGCACCAGGGCGATCTCACCATTGTCGACAGTTTCCTGCTGGCAAATGATGACCATGTCGCCGTCCAAAATGCCCGCCTCGATCATGCTGTCGCCTTTGACCTTGAGCGCGAAGACGTTTTTTCCGCGCACCCGCGAGCCGTCCACCGTGAGATGCCCCTCGTGATTTTCGAGGGCGGGGGCCGGTTCGCCCGCGGTCGTCCAGCCGAGAATCGGCACGGACCGAGGCACGATTCCTTCGCCTTCCACGAGGCGGATGCCCCGCGACCGGCTTTTCACGCGTTCCACGATTCCCTTGGATTGCAGGGCGGCGATGTGCTCATGCACCGTGGAGATGCCGATATTGAAGTGATCGCCGATCTCATGGAGCGTCGGCGGCATGGTTTGGTCTTGAACCCGCTGCCTGATGAATTCCACGATCTGGCGTTGTCTTTTCGGCAAAATGCTCATCGTTCCTCCTGCATCCGACTTCAATCTATAACCCGAAAAACTTTTCGGGTCAACCCAAAATCGAAAAAAAAATGTGTCACGCGACCGGGGGGCCTCCGCTTTTCAGAGTAGGAGGCGAAAAAACATGGAAAACTCCCGCGCACGCACCATCGAAGTCGCGGACCTGCTGGCCGAGGGCATCTTGCGCAAGCGGTTCCGGGATATCCAAAAGGCGAATAATACCATGGACTTGAGAGAAAAAGGCCTTGAGGTTTCACGCCCTAAGAGCCTTCATCGTCTCGAACCGAATCTCGGAAAGGAGAGCCGATGAAGAAGGAAACCAAGGTCCTCAAACAGATCGCGCAGCTGCCGAATCTGTCCTACGACGAACTCAAGGAGCGATGGCGCGCCCTCTACGGCACGGAGCCGCCCGCCTACAACAAACCCTTCCTGATCAAGCGCCTGGCGTACCGCATCCAGGAGTTGGCTTACGGTGGTCTTTCGGACGCCGCGAAGGAGCGCCTGGAACAGATCGCCAAGGAAAACGGCTTGGACAAGATGGCCTCGATCAATCGGAGGACGCCGAAAAAGAAGAATATGCCCGTCATCGGCACGCGGATGATCCGCGAGTGGAACGGCGAGCGATACGAGGTCACGGTCGTCAAAAACGGCTACGAGTTCGAAGGCAAGGTGTTCCGGTCGCTGTCCGCGATCACCAAGGAGATCACCGGCACCAGCTGGAACGGCCCGGCGTTTTTCGGACTGCGGCAAAACGTGAAAAAGAAGGGCGGAAGTAAATGACCGGAGGCAAATCAAAAGGCGTGACGCCCAAGGTGCGGTGCGCCATCTATACCCGGAAATCCACCGAGGAAGGACTGGAGCAGGAATTCAACACCCTGCACGCCCAGCGCGAAGCGGCCGAAGCCTACATCGTCAGCCAAAAAAGCGAAGGCTGGGTTGTGCTCCCAGACCGATACGACGACGGCGGATACTCCGGCGGCAACATGGACCGCCCGGCGTTCAAACGCCTGATGCAAGACATCGAGGAAGGTCTGATTGATTGTGTCGTGGTCTACAAAGTAGATCGGCTTTCCCGTGCGCTTCTTGATTTCACAAAAATCATCGAAACCTTTGAGCGCCAGGGCGTCACCTTCGTTTCCGTCACCCAGGCGTTCAATACGACGACATCGATGGGGCGCTTGACGCTGAACATCTTGCTTTCGTTTGCGCAGTTCGAGCGAGAGATCATCGGCGAGCGCATCCGCGATAAAATCGCCGCCGCCAAGCGCAAGGGCAAGTACACCGGCGGCATGCCGATCCTGGGCTACGACGTTGATCGCCCGTCGAAAAAACTGGTGGTCAATCCCGAGGAAGCCAGACTTGTGCGGCACATCTTCAAGCGGTTCGTCCAGTTCGGATCGGCGACCATTCTCTCCCAGGAATTGAACGCACAAGGGCACACGACGAAGTCATGGACGACCATGAAGGGCATCACGCGCCCCGGGCAGCCGTGGAACAAGATGCATCTGTACCGCCTTTTCAATAACCGCATTTACATCGGCGAGATCGTCCACAAGGAAAACCGATACAAGGGTGAGCACGAGGCCATCGTTCCGCGCGAGCTTTTCAACAAGGTTCAGGTCATCCTCGAAGAAAACTGCAAGGTGCGTGGCAACAATACTCGCTCCAAGACACCGGCGCTGCTCAAGGGCTTGATACGCTGCGGCCACTGCGATTGCTCGATGGGGCCGTCGTTCACCAAGAAGGACGGCAAGACGTACCGCTACTACGTCTGCATCCAGGCGACAAAAAGGGGCTGGGATTCGTGCCCTGTAAAGAACGTGGCGTCTGGCGAGATCGAGGGCGCGGTCATGGCGCAGCTTCGCGTGATGCTCCAGTCGCCGGAATTGGTTGCCGAGACCTACCGTATCGCCCGAAGCAAAGAAGAGGCGGAACTCAAGCGATTGAAACACGAACGCGCCGACCTGGAGTTGGAACTGCCGGGCCTGGAAAGCCCGATCCACGAGCAAGACATCCGCGAGCGCATGGCCGACATCGACGCCATTGTCGCCGGGCTGGAGAGCAACCCGCTGACCGAGCAAATGGTATCTGGAGCATTGGGTAACCTCGATCAGGTGTGGGACGAGCTTTTCCCGGCCGAGCAGTCACGAGTCGTCAGGCTGCTGGTCGACAAGGTGATCGTCCACGAGGATGGCGCTGAAATCCTCATGCGCTCGGACGGACTCCACAGCCTGGTCGACGTACTGGACAGCAGAGAAGAAAGGAACAGTGTCGATGGATGAGCAGAACGAAAAGATCACCCTCCAACGCGATGGCGAAAACCTCCGAATCCACATCCCACTCAAATTCAAGAAACGCGGAGGGCGCAAAGAGATCATCACGCCGGATGGATTGCCTGAGGTGGCTCCGGATCGAAAAGCGTATCAGAAACCGCTGGTCATCGCGCTGGCTCGGGCGCATCGATGGCAACGGATCCTCGACGAAGGTAAAGTCTCCTCAATTTCCGAACTTGCTAAACGTCTGAAGGTCGACCATACATATGTGAGTCGCCTATTGCACCTGACTTTACTCGCCCCCAACATCATCGAGGCGATCTTGAATGGTAAGGAGCCAAGTGGGCTATCCTTGTCCAAAATTCATAAAACTTTTCGAATGGAATGGCATGCGCAAAAGACCATTTTGGAATTTTCCCTGGAATAGTCTCGATTTTCAAATCGCATTCACCTTGGTAAAACAGAAATCGAAATAAATATCAGCAAACAGCTTATTTTTTACTGTTTATCATCTCGTTCATGAACATTTCTCGTTGATCCAGCTTCCCGATAATTGCAACCATATCCCCGACAACAAAACGGAATCTCGCATCTGGATTGGGCATCAATTCATCGTTTCTGAGGACGCCAACAACAGAAACCCCGGTTTTTCTCCTTATCTCCATTTCTCCGATCGTTTTGTTCGCCAGCGGACTGTTCGGTTCGATCTCCACCCATATCAGTTCGAACGCCCCTTCCGCGCTTTGCAACTGTGAAAGCAGCCGATAATCGGGATTCTGATATAATGAGGAATAATAGTTTCGCCGAGCCACATCTGAATATTGGTATACGTTTGCAGCCGAAACTTCCATGTGCAGCAATGCCTGGCGCGTCATCTCCAGCCCTGCCTCAAACTCAGGTTGAACCACTTCGTAAACGCCAAGGTTCCGCAGCATTTCCATTTCTTCGATATTTTTCGCTCGGCCGATAATTTTCAGCGAAGGCTTTTTTTCTAAAGCCTGCCGTACAATAGCCCGAATATCCGCAATTCCTGGCAGCGTTATTTGAAGTAGCCGAGCCTCCTGCAAGTTGGCGGCATCTAAAACAACCGGCTGTGCCGCATCGCCGAAAATGACCGGAATTTCTTCGCTCTTTATGTCTTCCACTCGCTGGTGATCCAATTCAATGACGACAAAAGGAAGTTGCAGTTTTTTAAGAACACGGGCGACGTTGAGACCCACCCGGCCTGCCCCGGCGATGATCACGTGGTCCCGCAGTCCCTTCGCTGGTAAATTTGTCGTCTGCGGCGGTTCGGCCTTGTGCCATTTCTTCCTCAAAGAATAGAGCCTGGCAGTCTGTCCTGAAATCAGCGGTGTGAAAATCATCGTCACCACGGCGGTGGAGAGAACCAACGAATAGAGTTCATTGCTTATTGATTCGGTCGACACGCCGAGACGGGCCAGGACGAAGGAGAACTCGCCTATCTGGAACAGCCCCAAGCCGGCCGCCAGGGGTACGATATTCCCGTAACCGAACAGGCGTGTGAGCGCGGCGAAAACCACCCCCTTGCCGAGGGAAACCAGCACAACAAGAAACAGAATTGTCGATAAATTGTCCAATAGAAAAGCCGGATCAAGCAGCATTCCCACGGAGGTGAAGAAGAGCAGACCAAACAGATCGCGCACCGGAATGATCTCGCTGAGGGCCTGATGTCCGAAATCGGACTCGCTGAGAACCATGCCAGCGATAAAAGCGCCAAAGGCAAATGACAGGCCGATCCGGTAAGTCCCGTATCCGATGCCCAGGCCGATCGCGGTGATGGCCAGCAAAAAGAGTTCCCGCGACTTCCAGCGGGCGATTTGCTTCATCACCCAGGGCAAAGCTTTTGTGCCGAGAACGATCATGATCGAAATGAATACGGCCGCTTTGATTGCGTCAATCAATAAGAGTTCGAAGCCAAGGGAGAGTTTGTTCAACTGGGGCAACATGATCATCATGGGCACGATGGCCAGATCCTGCACGATCAGCATGCCGATCATGACGCGACTGGATAGCGTGCCCATCCATCCCTGCGTCATTAATGTTCGGAGCAGAACCATGGTGCTGGAAAGCGAAAGCATCGCCCCCAGCCAGATACACTCTTCGTGTCCCAGGCCGATAAACTTTCCGATCAGGTAGCCATACCCGATGATCAAACCGATCTGGATCGGTGTGCCGAGCAGGGCGACCTTGCGAACGGGCTTCAATTCTTTGAAGGAGAACTCGAGTCCCAGCGCGAAAAGCAGGAGCGCCACGCCGATTTCCGCAAGGAGTTCGATGGTGTGAACTTCCGAAACGGTCACGCCGCCGGTATATGGCCCGATGGCGATGCCGGCGAGGATGTACCCCAGAATCAGAGGTTGCCGCAATCTTTGTGCAATCAAGCCGCCGATCAAGGCGGCAATGATAATAATTATGAAATCCGTCGCAATGCCCATTCGCCTCGATCTTCTTCCTTGATTGGTGTTTGCCGTTTGATTCGCATATTGTCCAAGTCTCCAAACGCACTCAATTGATTTGACATTTTTGCTTCGCTGTCAATAAGATTCTATTGGGAAGCAAAAGTGAATCGTATCTTTTCAGGAAGGCAAGGTCAAAGGAGTGGTGATGAGAATCCACTATTATTACCGGTCGAAATGGTTGAGCGCGCTCATCCTGGTTGCGACGTGCGTTCTTTTCTCCTGTTCAAACCCTTCAAAGTCTCCCAACACTTCGGCTATTGAACGAGCGGGCGGGAAAAAAATCAGCCAGGAAGAAATGAAAGGCATGTCACGCATCACCGGCCAAACCGTCTATGTTCCGGTTTATTCGCATATCTATCACAGGGAGGACATGGAATTTGACCTTACCGCGACTTTGAGCATCCGTAATACGGATTTCAACAACTCGATTGTTGTTTCCTCTGTGAAATATTACGACACTTCCGGAAAACTTGTGCGTGAATACGCCGATGCTCCCCTTGTGCTTCCAGCAATGTCGACGCTGGACTATGTTGTGGGAGAGAGAGACAGGACAGGCGGCTCAGGAGCAAATTTCGTTGTGGAATGGTTTGCCGAAAAGGTAGTGTCCGAGCCGATCATCGAATCCGTTATGATCGGAACCAACGGGCAACAGGGCATCTCTTTTCTAAGCGTCGGCAAAGTCATTAAATGATTACCTCTGTATCTTGGAACTGAAACGCGTGGTTACCGCGTGAGAGTCGAACTGTATCAAAAACGCAACACTCTAAGTGGTTGAAAAATAACGGTTCTCATCTTTGTGACGAGTTGGCCGAAGTCACAAAGATTCAGAGAAAGAGAGAGAAAAGGGGATTGATGGGGGGCAAATGTCGGGTTTTATGCTTTAACTCGTCACAATGACCAGGAACTGCGAGCCCTGGCGTCGGAGTCGAACCTCTTGATTTTCGTAAAGTAAAACGAAAGGCCGAGTCCCTTGTGAGGATCGGCCTTTTCTTGTCAGAGCAAGGTTAGAAAAAAAGAACTGGTGGAGGCGGGGGGAGTCGAACCCCCGTTCGAAAGCGTTCAGATATGCCGTCTACGAGCGTAGTCCGTGATTTAATACCGCGCGGTCGCTCCCACGGACAGGATCATCCGTGCGGTTGCCTGCGAAAGTTTCGCTATTGATCAGGCAGGCACCGATCGCAAGCTATCCTGCATTGTCGACGCCCCTTACCGCCCGGCAGGAACGGAAGATAAGGCGCGCGCAGCCTATCTGTTAGGCCGCGAGGGCATAGTTGTTGTTGGCAACTATAAAGTTTCCGGCTTTTTACGAGGCCAGCCGGTACCTCGGCCCGCGGGTCATACCCTCAACCACCTTCGTCGAAACCGTGTCGCCCCCACATGTCAAAGATCGCAGGCGCAGTAGCATACTGAAAAGACGTAAATACTCCAACCTTTTTCTAGTATAATCTCTTTTTGTACAATAGCAATATCACGATTGAATGAACCGGGCAGATTAATTCTTTTTCAGGGAATCATGCACGTCTGAATTTGTAGTGAAAAAATCGGATTATCGTGATGTAGGAGTTCGTGCTGTACTCTATTGGGAATTTTAACAGGCTGCTGAAAAACTATCCAAGCCGTCATCCCGGACTTGATCCGGGATCCATAAGTAGTTGATATTACAGGATTCTCGCTTTCGCGGGAATGACGATTTTATTTTGTTTTCGCCTTTTTCCGCATCCTGTTAAATGTTAAGGTGGCGGCTATGAAACAAAACCAAGCCAGTCGAACCGCGCAATACGCGGCAGCCTTTCGCGCTTTGGAAACCCTCAGACGACCGGAAAGGGCAAGATTGTTCGAAGATCCCTTTGCAATCGGTTTTTTGTCACCGGGTTTGAAACGGGCCATGCATTTAGCGGCGCTTCCTTTTTGCGGAGCGCTGGTACGTCGGTACATTGATTATCGGTGGCCCGGCGCAATGACATCGGGTATCGCGCGTACCCGGTTGATCGACGATTGGCTGGCAGAATCGCTTCGTGGCAAAGAAGGGCGGGTGATCATTCTCGGCGCGGGATATGACTGCAGGGCCTATCGCATCGAGGCGCTTTCTCGATGCCGCGTTTTGGAAATCGACCATCCCGATACGCAATCGCAAAAAATGAAGATGCTGGTCTCGGACTTCGGTGGCTTGCCGCCGCATGTAAAATTGATCGGCGCCGACCTGACAAAAACGGATCTTCGGGATGTTATCACCGGGGAGGCGTTTGCGTCAAAGGAGCCGGCCTTCGTTATCTGGGAAGGCGTAACCCATTACTTGGGAGAGGCCGCCGTGGACGGGACTCTCCGGGCGTTATCCGACGTATTACCCGCGGGCAGCCGCCTGGTTTTCACTTACCTTCATGCCGGATTGCTCGACGGTTCCGTGTCCTTTTGGGGAGCGGGGATTTCCAAAAAGCAGGTGGCCGGCGAAGGCGAGCCGTGGGTCTGGGGCATGGATCCGGCCGGGATGCCCGATTATCTAAAGGAGCGCGGGTTTGCGCTCATCGAGGATCTTGGCGCCGACGATTACCGCGAACGTTATTGGGGCCAAAAGGGGAAAAGGATGCGCGGTTTTTCCTTTTATCGCGTCGCCCTGGCGCGATCCGTCTAAGAACGATTCATACAAATTCAAACATCGCTTTCGCAATTACAATGCGGGAGTCGCATTGGATTCGGGATTATCGGGAGTATGAACGATGCGGCAGCGAAGGATATCCTGTTTTGTTGCCTTTGCCGAATGTAAAAAGGGAAAGGTCGAAAGGATTCTAGCCGCGATATTGAGAGATCCAAAAAACGGGTCCATGCGTTCAAAAAACGGCATGTTCCTTTTTTGATCGGAATCGCCCAGCGGCCATTTGTAAACGCCCATGTTTGTGGAAAAGAATAATGTTTTTGTAACGGGTTCCCATTGGAGCATGCGTATCCAGGGCGGGGAAACGATTCGCCCGACAAGATTAAGGCTGCCCAGGTCGAAAAGTTCTACATAAGGTGACAAACCGCCTGCAACCAGCAGGTTCATTTCCTCGATGACCTGAAGGGATCTGACGCCGAAGACCGAGTACATTTTGCCGGTTACTTGCAGTGTTTCAAGGTCGATTTGCCGGATCAGGCCTTCTCGCGGAAAAGAGGCATATAATAGGTTACGTTGGCGATCCAGTGCGAGTTGATCGCCGAACTTGGGGAGCGGCAGCGATCCTTTCATCTCAAGAGTATCCGCGTCGAAGGAAGCGAGCAGGCCGGGCTGAAGATACAAGACGAGAATGATTCTTTGTTCGGGAAGCAAAAGGGCGTCGGTAACGTTTCCACAGGAAATAAATTGGTAAATACGGCTTCCATCGCTTGCCAGATGGTAAAGATCCCCGGCATCGGTGCGAACGTCACTCCAATATCCGCTATCGTAAGTCACTAAAAGTAAGTCTCGTTTTTGGTCCCAGAAAGTAGAGGAGCGAAACAATCTTTCGCCTGCCTCGATTTTCAGACGGCGAATCCAGTCAGGGGCCATTGTATCCGCGTCTATTTGCATGATCCGGATGCTTTTTGGCCCGATTCCCGCCGCCATCATTTTCGAGTGATCCGCTGAAAGGGCGAACTTTTTTGCGCCTCTGCCCTCAAAGGGCTCAATAGGAATCGCAACGTTGCTTTCCAGAAAGCCGCCTTTCGAGAAATCCATTTTCGTGATTTCATCGAGTTTGCTGGACCAAAGAACATCCTTTGAAGGGTCGAAAGCAGCGTAAAAGGTATCGTTTCTGCCGGAATAGACTTCGGCGATTTCCCGGTGCAGCTTTGGGCTGCTCTCATCAATAAAATTCGGTATGCTCACGGCCATCAAGCTGATTGCCAGAAAAGCCGCCGGAGCGATTTTAAGCCATCCGGGAAGAGGGCGTTCGCCCTTTTGGTATTGTCCGAAAACGATCATGGGAATAAGCAGGTCCGTTAGAAAAGGAACGAGCCTGATGAAACGATTGAAGGATTTGCTTTTTTCAAAGCGCGGATGCTGGAAAAGAAAATATCCGAAAAGATTTAAAGCGATCAAAAGGATCCAGGTTACGATGATCCAATGAAGGGTAACGATGTCGCGGCAGCGTTGAAGCATGTAAAAGGGGAAAATGACTGAAAAAGCACATAACAAAGCTAAAATGGGCACAAGCAGGGCAAAAGGAATTTTGCGAATCCACTTGCCCGGAAACAAAAAGAGCAAAACAAAAGTGGGAAACATGGCAAGAAACAAGGCCCGCCACAAGTCCATGGCGCCGAAGTAATCGGCGATCATTTGAGGGTCCGACAGAAAATAATTATTATTGACGTTAATAATCCGGACGATCCAACAAAACAGGAAAAGGGTGAGAGCGAATCGTAAGAAATAGAATATACCGTTACTCTCGTTCAGCTTGAAAATTACTTTGTTTGTCGTTTCCACGAGATGCCGCTGATTCCCGAAAAATTATTGAAAAGCCTTTGCCGGTACGGTCTTTTGATGTCGAAAAAATATTAAACAGAGATTACTATTTCCACTCAAATTTGTCTAATGGCTTCGAAGGGTAGAAAATATAAGAATATGCGCTGATCCTTAACGAGTTTCATCGCGTATCCTCGCGACCGAAGCCGGACACAATGCGTTGTCGGTCTTCAAAATCGACATCGACAATTGGGAAAAGTTTCTCGACGCCTGCCGTGAACTGGCCGAGGGAAACCACGATTTTCGCACGATCGTCATCGACAGCCGCGAATGACGCGGTGTTCCTGCCGGCATCTTTATTTTGGGACATGCCGAGAATTCCGCGGCGAACGCCGTATCCCTTCCTCCCGGTGCCACTGAAGCACTTTCTCTTCAAGCAATGCACGATACCGATGATGTAATTAGTCAATCCTGAAAAAGCCCGATTTTCTCCTATCAGATAGCTTCGCATACTTGAGTGTTCCATTTTTGTTTTTCATATAGCAGTTGTAGCCCTTCCAATAGCCGACAATACGGAGAGAAAAAGAAAGCTCGGATGAGCTTTCGCAGGTTGTATGCCGCAGCAGCTAAGATGGCATTGACTTTGTCCCCGGTTGTTCCCTTGAGATAGTTTCGATCCATTCGATTGTCGGATTTAAGATGGCCGATGGTTGGCTCTACCGATGATCGTCGCTTAGACAGGTATTTCTCGAAATGGAGTTTGTCTCGGGGACCGGTCCCGGCGATTTGAATGGCTGTTTCGCCGATTTGCTTTTTTCCCCGATAGCCCCGATCACAATAAGCGGCCAGGGGACGCTTGCCGGTAATCCGCTCCATGGTCTCCAGGGATTCATCCAGGGTGTGCCCGTCAAAAGGATTGCCATCAAAGGCGTTGACCGCAACAATCCAATTCGTTTCGGAGGTCGTCACCACTCCCACTTTACAACCAAACTCATATCGCTTGTGTGCTTTGCCCTTGGCGATGCATTGCACATCCGGCTCATGGAGGCTGTAAAGCTTTCCCTTGCTATTGCGCTTTTGAGCAAGAAGACGATGAGCTTGTTTCAAGGCCTCCCAAAGCTCGAAAGCCTCGGAGTCCGCTTTCCGCTCGATGTCTCGAACCACCCGGCCCAGATAGGTTTTTAGCTTCCGTTTCATCTTTGCCGCACGTTTGAATTGACGTGCCGATGCATAGCGATGTTGTTTCACCAGTGCCTCTTTTGCTTTGTGGGTGAAACTTTGACGTAGATTCAGGCCATGTTTTCGAGCCAGCTTCACCAGCTTCAGACGGCACTTGTTGTACAACCGGGCGTCCGTGGGAAAGGCAATGTTTTTTTCCTGGACCGTGGTGTCGACGTTGACGAAAAGAAGGTCCTGATCGTCAAGAAGACTCTCGCGACGAGCACAAGCAACGGTCTCGGCAAAAAGCTTTTCCAGTTTCTCAGGACCGACTCGCTGACGCCATTTGACCAGGAGGGTTGGATCGCAGGGCAACTCGTGCTGAAAATATTCCATGCCGCAAAAATATTGCCAGTAGGGATTTTCCAGCCAACGAAGGACAACCGACTCATCGCTTTGGTCATAAGCGTGCTTCAGATAATGAAGGCCCACCAACAAGCGGATCGGTTTGGCCGGACGGCCATTGTCCGGACAATATGTTTCGCCAAAAGCTGCCTCGAAAACAGTCCAGTCAATTTGATTGGCTAGCTTATAGAGAGGATGCTTGTGAGACAATATCTGACTCAAACGACTCCGAAAAAGATCAAGAGGATTTTTATCCGATTTTGGTAACATGATCCCAAGCTTTCTCGATGAAATGAGTGAAAATCTTGGGACATTCTATCAGAAATAGTGCGTTTTTACTAGCAATTTCAATAAGATAAGGCTTTTTCAGGGACGACTAATTATTTATTAAAATAAATGTGGCAAAAAGCCTTTTATGGATTCATTTCGGTGATATATTGCTGGAAGGCAATTACATGCCCAGGCATCGGGCCGACCCGGCGGACTTGGAGTAAAAAGATGCAAAGCAAAAAACGAACGGCATTGATGCTGTTTGCCTTTGGGCTCGTCGTAATGACCCTGCTGTCGACGCCGACCCGGTCGAACGACATTCCTTCCGCCCTCGACTGGCGGGACAACGGAGGCAATTTCGTTACCGCGATAAAAGACGAGGGCTCCTGCGAAAGCTGTTGGGCTTTTTCGGCCGCGGCCATGACCGAATCCTACTACGCAATTCAAAACAGCTTGTCCGATCCTGAAATAGACCTCTCCGAACAAGCTCTCATTTCCTGTTCAGGAGACGGCTCTTGTTCCACAGGAGGCGACATGGGCGAGGCGCTGAATTATGTTCGCGACAAGGGCCTGCCCCCGGAAGCATGTTTTCCGTATGAGGGAGAACAGAATGCCTGCAACCTGTGCGACGATTGGAAGTCGAAGGTCACCAAAATCCCGGGCTGGTCCTGGGTGGACGAAGAGCAGGCCGATGACGAAGCGATCAAAAGCGCATTGATGAAGGGTCCGGTCACCGCCTGGTTTCACGTACACTCGGAATTCGAAGACTACACAGACGGCGTGTACAAGTGCGAGGGCGATTACGTCGGCGATCACTTTGTGCTTTTGATCGGCTGGGACGACTCCGAGGGCGCCTGGATCGCCAAAAACAACTGGGGTACCGATTGGGGCGAAGAAGGCTTCTTTAAGATCGCTTATGACGCCTGCGGTATCGGCCAATGGGTGGCACAGGTAAAAAACGGCGACGACGATGACGACGACGACGATCGGGGTTGCGGCTGCGGCGGATAATCGCAACGACGCGGCCGGAAAAAACGTGAACCGAATCGAAATACGCCCAAGAACTTGATTCTCACATAAAATCCGACCTTTTCTCTGTTCGCCTGTGTTGTATCAGGGCGCCGCCCTTTAAGTAGAATCATGGAGAGTGTTTCCAATAAAGTACTTACGGAACGTTAAAGGGTTTTGCATCGCACCCCGCGAGGTGAGTAACCGTGAAAATGCTTGAATAGAATTCCAAAACTGGTAGTCTTTCATTACTTAACTTTGTGCAAATTATGAAAAGGATTCTGTTTTTGAAATCCAAACTCATCCATTCCATTATCAAGCCCGTCAAGGATTCGTTATCGAACCTTGAGCTGGATATCGCCCTCGGAAAAAAAATGACGGCCGAGGAGAGCCGAGGGTTTCAAGAGCATTGCAATCGGCTGACCATTGCGGGATTGTACATCTGCGGGATTACGACCAGTTTGGGCGCCGTCGTTCCGTGGTTCACGGATTTCCTGTTGTTTGATTTGGGCTCACCGTTTTTTCGGGCCATGCAGTATTTCCGGGCCTCGATTCTTCTCCTTTCCCTTGTTGTCTTTCTTATTTTGCGATTCAGCAGAACACTTACTGCACACCCTTACTATCTGGGACTTGTCGCATTTTCCGCAATCATGGCGATTGGAGGCCGGCTTGTCGCCGGAGTCGGCGGATTTGATTCCTCCTTTGCCTATGCGGTGTACACCACGCCGATGCTTTCGGTGATGCTGTTTGTCCCATATATTAAGAGACTCATCGCCGCCTTTGCGATTCTTGTTTCCTATTTCGTTTCGCTGTTCGTTTTTGCTCCGGACCAATTCGATCTCTCGATCGTCGGAACTCCCATCACCTGGTCGATCGCCTCGGCCTTTGCCGCCTTTGCCGCCGGGCATGTCATTTATCTTGTGCTTCGAACCAATTTCCTTCAACGCAGAAAACTCAATGACCTGACGGTAAACCTGCAAGACCGGGTCGCGGAGCAGACGGAGAAAATCAGGCAGTTGACGACCGCCGTTTTCAACGTCCAGGAACAGGAAAGAAACCGTATCGCCCACGACCTTCATGACGAACTGGGGCAGATGCTGGTGCGGATGGACATGGAGGTCCAGCTACTGAAAAAAACAGGTGATCCTAAAAAGAAAAAGGCGGGCAGTTTCGAACAGGGGATCGGCTCTTTGCATGCATTGGTCAATCGACTTCATAACACCCTTGACAGGATATTGGGCGCCCTTAAACCCATCCTGTTGGAAAACCAGGGCTTCGACGTTGCAGTGACGAGCATGGTCGACGACCTGGTTAAAGGGCGCGGCATCAAGGCCGAGGTTCTTTTCGAAACGGATGTGGACTTCTTTTCCGACACGGCCAATACGGCGCTTTTCCGCATTGTACAGGAAGGGATGACCAACATTGTCAAACATGCCGAAGCGACCGGAACCATCGTCAAGTTCGAGGAAAAAGACGACAAACTTGAATTGTCCGTCATCGATAACGGTAAAGGGTTCGACCCCGATGAGGTACCGGCGAAAAATCGCCTCGGGCTGAAAGGGATCGGCGAGCGTGTCAAGCTGATGGGCGGCGAATTGAAGATCGAAAGCAAACAGAATTGCGGCACGACGATCTCGATTGTCTTACCGCTCGAAAAACTGCAACAGGGCGTAGAAAAATGATTCGCGTATTTATCGCCGACGATCATGAAATCGTACGAAGCGGCTTAAAACAGCTTCTTGCCGACGATTCGGATATCCGCGTTTGCGGCGAGACGGAAACGGCCTTGGGTTTGCCTGAAAAAGCCCGCAAAGAGAACTGGGATGTTCTTGTTCTGGACGTCAACATGCCCGGCAATAACGGTCCACAAACAGTCAGAGAAATCCTGGCGGCAAAGCCGGGTTTGACCATAGTGCTTTTCACAATGTACCCCGAAGACCATCATGTTGTGACCTACTTCCGTGCGGGAGCGTTGGGCTTTTTGAATAAACGCCGCCCCATAGGAGAATTGGCGGACGCGATCAGAACCGTATCGAAGGGCAAAAGATACATCACCAAGGAACTGGCGGAATACCTTCTGGAACATGAAATCGATCTATCGAAAAGACCGGAAGCCATGTTGAGCGCTCGCGAGCTTCAGGTTGTTCGCGGCCTTGCCATGGGGAAGCTATCCAAATCGGTGGCCCTGGATATGGGCATATCTCAAAGCACCGTCAATTCATACGTACAGCGGATCAAAATCAAGCTTGGATTAAAGTCCATCACGGAAATTGTCGACTACGCGAGGGGAAACGGCCTTCTGGGTTGACCCGGAATCGAATGCTTTTTGTTTGAGCGCCGCCTCGAAAAAACATAAAAATTAGGACAATTGTCCACAAATAAAACCATTTGTGGACAATTGTCTCTTGTAGGCTCAATGAAATAATGAAAGAATTTATTAATAACACCTTATTCATGTATCAATAACCGTGTTTATTGCCGGTGTTCACTTGCCCGGAAGGAGTTTGTCATGAAACTTTCACAAAAAATCGGCTGGTTGATTCTTTTTACTTCATTCCTTGCCGTGTTTTTCCTTTGCGCTTGCGACAATAGCGATGATGACGACGACGACGACCAGCCCTCAGCGGGCGACGAGGAGCCCCTTGGCGACCAGCTGGGATTGCTAGGTTACGATGTGGGCGGGGCTCGATTCATCACAGAGCACCTCGGTGCGGAACTGGGCGTTGAATTGTCGGCCGGTTGGTTCTACCAAAGTCACGAATGGGACCTAATGACCTACTTCACCGTAGACAACAAACAATACATCATGGGGCACGGGGTTAAAAACGAAGCGGGTCGCTACGAGTGGTTCATCATGGAAGTATTGCCTTCCGGTGATTTGGGAATGGTAACCGATTCCGGCTCATGGGCTTATCAATACAATACGCTCATTCCGCTGACGTTTTCCGATAAAACATATATTTTCGCCCAGGACAGCGACAGCGAAAACGCTTACTGGTGGTTCGTCCAGGAAATCCTTCCCGGCGGGAAATTGGCCGATAGTGAGTCGGACCATGGTTCCGCCGATCATTTCTATCCGGTGGTCACCCCGATTCCCCTGGCAAAGACGGACCGGGCCTGCTTTTTCGGTCATACGATCGATCCGGACAAACATTTGTGGATTGTGGATTGCCTTCATCACGACGGAACTCTCTGGCGGAAGGACAGCGGGCACTTCGAACACGGATGGCAGGTCGCCCTTTCGTATCGGGGGGACGACGGCACCTATCTATTCGGCCATCGTGAAGCATGGAATTATAGTGATGCGAGAGACGAAGGAAAATGGTTTACTCTTTACGTCGATAATGCCGGCGGAATTACCAGCGGCGAGAGCTTCGCCGACTCGGGCACGTGGAACAATTTTTACTTGACAATGAACGTGTTTAAAAACCCGGACAATGATTGGCACTATCTGCTGGGTCAGAATACCGACAAGCATTTTTTTATTCAGCACATTCACGACAACGGGAAGATGGCGGAGCCAACCTACTCCCACGACTACAGCGACTATTACAACTATATGTTCCCGATATGGATTGACTCCAATTACTATCACACCGACGATTGGATGGGCCGGCAGAACGATCTCATCGGCGATAGAACACTGTTGGAAATCGCCATACCCGGTTCTCATGACGCGGGGATGAACAACGACGACTGGGGAGATTGCTACCCATCCGGAACGGCCAAACGATGCAATACCATTACGCAGCGTGGCAATATCAAATATCAACTTGAAAAAGGTTCCCGGTATTTCGACATTCGTCCGGTATTAGCCGACGATTCCGACGGTACGGACAATTGGCGCACCGGGCATACCGCGAAAATATGGGGCGGCGACCTATACGGCTGCAAAGGACAAAGCAAAAACAGCCTGGTGGACGACATCCATGACTTCTTCAATGAAAGCGGGCATTCTCAGGAAATCGTGATCTTGAAAGTATCCCATTGCGTCATGAGAAAAGCCGGCATTGCCCACAACTGCACCTCGGATCAATTAAACAGCCTGGCGGCAGATTTAGCGGGGCGTTTTCCCGACGAGCTGTTTACTCATGGTACAGAAAAGGATGTCGCCGATAAGGATGGTAGTAAGGATAGCGACACATTTAAAATGACAAGCTTGACGGTAAACGAAATCCTGAATAACGGGACAAAGGGAAAGGTCATTCTTTTTATATCCGGGGAGAATATCGATGATTCCGATGACATCGACGTCCACAGTGATCCGCCCAATGGGATTTTCGAGTATGGAAAGTATTCGGATTGTAATGTCTACATATACGACGAGTATTCGGATTCAAACGACTTCGATACAATGAGAGGCGACCAGTTTTCAAAATTGCTGAATTCGGATAACCACATCAATAAAAGTGACAACAGCGCACAAATTCCTTTCCTGCTTTCCTGGACGCTTACTTTGGACTTCACGGATGCCTCCCAGTGCACCTCCGAAAATAATTATAACGGAATCAGGGGGCTTTCGCATTTTGCGCAATGGCGGCTCATGGGAGAAATCAAACACTGGGTTGAACATAAGGATATTACAAAAACCCTCTTCCCCAACATTCTCTACGTGGACGACTTTCTCGGGGTGGCGACTCGAACGGCGATCTATTTAAACGCACAGTACGACAGCCTAGGCGATGACGACGACGATGACGACGATGATGACGATGATGACGACGATAACGACGACGACGATAACGACGACGACGATAACGATGACGATAATGATGACGATAATGACGATAGCGACGATAAATACGATTACAGTGTCTGAACCGGCCGGAGCAATTACGGCTTAAGATCTTCTGCGACGGGTGCGGCATCGGACAACGAGTCGCTAACGCCGGCAATGGCAATGACCGGGGCTGCGGCCGCGGCGGATGATCCCATTAAAGATGACATGAAATAAAAACGCCCTGTTTGTTGATAAACCGGGCGTTTTTAAATTCTACAAAGACGACAACGGTCCAACCGAAAAACTGCACCCCCTGCCTGATAGTCTTTGCGTAAAACGTATTAAGACAATAATGCGACCGGTCGGCTTGCGCGATTAAGGGATTGGGCGGGGGTTACTACTGATCCGGCGAGACGCCGCGCAACTGAAGTTCCTGGACGATTAAACGGATCTTTTGCTCAAGACTTTCCGCTTCCGCGCAGGTTTCCGGATCTTTGTTGATCGCGCAATCGTAGGCCACAAGATCCCTGGTTCCCCTTAAAAACTTGAGCGTAACAATCAATTCCTGGTTTTTAACCTCGTAAAGGTATTCGGGGATGTTCGGGTACCGGGCGTGCTCGATCTTCATGTGGAATTTTTCAATCTCTCCCGGTGGAACGTTGTAGGCGTCTTGAAGGGATTGAATGAGGGCGGCGTTTTTTTCGTCTTTCAAAAACTTCAAAATCGCGATGTAGGCGGCGGCGGATTGTCTTTTCGAATCCTCCTGGTCATCTGCGTCAAAATAGTTTACGCCGCAATAGACCTTGGCTTTGTATTTCCCGTTTTCCAGATGGCAGAGGTTGGGCACGACCTGTACAATTTTCTTTACCCCTGCATCCTCCCAGATCACCGACGCCGCCCATTTTGCGTATTCGCTGTTCAGGGTCTCTTTTGCCTCCGTCTTCGCGCTCATCATTTTCAGTTTCTTTCCAACGACGCACCTGGACTCGATGGCGATCAGCTTGGCATGGTTAAAGGCGTCGGTATAGGCTTCTTGTTCGGAAGGCAATTCGCCGGAGATGCCCACCACGCAATTATCGAAACCTTCCAGGCATCGATTGACCGTTTTTTTGTCGGGCCAGGCGTTTATTTTTTTTACGCACCCGGTTCCCAGGATCAATACAGTAAGGGCAGCCGAAAAAAGCAGAATTAAATACTTATTGAGATTTACAATTTTCATTTATTACCCGTCCCGCAAAACTGGTCGAAAATCACTTGTACTTGTTGAATTGGATGGGTTCAAGTACGGGTTGATCCAGCCCTTTCTTCCTCTGTTGTGATTTTTCCGAAATATCCTTTGTGGAATCTTCAATGGGGTTCTTAGTTTTCTCCTTTTCCTGTTTCGGCATTAAATTGGCCTTGATCGTAAAGTCTCTTGATATCTCTCCATAGTCACGTGCATAGTTTTTTTGTTGAACTTCTACTATGGGGCTGTCAGGTGACCGTTTCGGACCCTTTTTTAACTCTATGTAGATGAGAGATTTTCCGAATACGTTCTTATCCGACCCGGCGGCAGACAGGCTCTTGCTATAGGCAAGGCCTTTATTTATGCACTCGGAGGCCTGATCCATCCTGCCCAGGCCGGCCAGGATCGCTCCGAGTTTGAATTCCACTATCGCCCTTTCCGTTAGATCCTGGTCGTGAATCTTTTTCAGGTATTCCTCCAAAGTTGCGGCGGCTAACTCCAAATTACCGGAAAGTTGGAGGGCATAGGAAAGGTTCTTCAGCATATGGGGCGGCGGACATCCGTACAGCGCCACGTAAATATCGATGCACTTGGAAAACTGATTGGCGGCATCGACATAGGCGTCCCCTCTGTAAAAGTACAAAATACCGAGTTGTTCCGAAATCTCGGCGGACTCGACGGTAAGGTCTTTTTCCAGTTTTGTCAGAATCTCGGCAGCTTCGCCCTGGTTCTTGTTCAGAATGGCCGAAGAGAAAAGGGTAATCTCGTCGTCCTTTTCGTAAAGCTTCGAGACGTTCCCCATTTCAATGGTAAATTCTTTCGGGAGGCCTTTTTTCCAGGGCTTTTTTAAACCCTGGTTTGCCTTGGCGATGTTGTCATCTAGAATTTTTATTAATATGGCATCCCGTGCAGGATCGCAGGCAGCAAGGGCTTTGTTGTAGTATTTGATGGCGGTGAGGTATTCGCCTGAATAAAAGTTTGCGTTTCCCCAAGCGGTGAAAACGACCCTCATTTTCTGGTTATTGGCCTTATCCTCTTCTTTTAACCGGTACGTCCGCTTGTCATTTTCCTTTTTGTTCAGGTCCGGATATTCTTTATATCCAAAGGAAGTTCGATCAACCTTCTTCGAGGCGTCCTCTTCACCAATCGCTTCCCAAAATTTTAATCCCAATTCGGCTCCGTGTGGCAGTTCAAAATCCTCTAACACCCCATTCTCTTTAGGATTTTCTTTTTCACAATTAAGCAGAAGGGCAAACAAAATAAGACAAAGAATTACAGGGACAACCAATTTTTTCATAATTCCTCCCAACCATGTTCCAAATTATAAGATAACAATAAATATTAATTTGAACAAGAAATGGATATACATCTCACGTTTTTTATATAGCCGTTTTGGTTAAGTAACTATGCGATTTACGACTAAAGTGAATCTATTCGGTACTTTCCACATCGAATTATGGGGTGGATCCTCTATACACTGTGCCCCGCAAATCCTAAATTAATATGGGAGAGAAGTCTTCGATCATCGGGATATCGAACTGACCGGGCGGTTAAGGGCTTTATCGCTTCGTCCCTGTTTAAAAAACACACACTCGCGACCAAACCGTTGCCGATTATCGAGAAGCGTATATTAACCTGTGTTATCCTGATACCGCCTAAAATTGAATAGGAGACGAAAGAAAGGAGAAACCGGCTTTTATGAGACGGGCAATTACAACTTTCCTGCTTGCAATAATCTGGACCGTATGGATCGGCAACAATCCTGCTTTCGCACAGGAATCGAGAAAAGGAATGGATATTTTTTCATTCCGGTATATTTACTCGCCGCCGTCCCAGGTCGAATCCTCCGATCTTCCCGATGATTTTCAAGTCGAGACGAACGAGTTTAAAATTATCGGTTCGTTGCCCTATTTCATAAAGGAAACCAAAACACTTTTTCTCAACGGCTTTTCCTATAGTCTTCTCACGGTGAACACCCAAACGGATGCTGCGATCAACCACAAAACCTATGACTTTCATACCGTTCAATACCGTTTCAACCTGGTACAAATGCTGCCTAAAGATCTAAACGTGACCGCCATGCTCATGCCGGCAATCGCTTCCGATTTCGAAGGTTTTTCGCGAGGCGACGTTCGCGCCAATTCCGGCGTTCTTTTCGGTTACCGCCCTGTGGAAAACCTGAATATTCAGTTCGGCGTGGTCTATTTGAGCAACTTCGGAGAAGACATGATCCTCCCTATGTTCGGGCTGCAATACAAAACCGAACACTGGCGAATACTGGCGAATCTACCGGCCATAATGGAATTTTGGTATGTACCCCTCGATTTCCTGGAACTGGGCATAAATGCACGGCTGGAAGGGAACCAATTCCATATGCATCAGGACGATATGGAAGTGGACTATTTCCGGCAATCGATGTTCAACCTGGGCCCGGCATTACGCGCCTATCCCTTCAAAGGGCTTTTCGTGCAGATATGGGGCGGTACAACAGCCTACCGAAGGTTGGAGACTTTCAAAGACGATCAGCGCACTTTTGACCTGTCACCCGAGCCCAATTGGTTTGTGAGTGCCGGCTTGGGATACGGGCTGTAGCCGTAAAAATTACAGGATAAAAACTTCGAATACGACCCAACGTTGCAGAATCTGATGTATGCTTAAGTTTCGGAATCAATTATGATAGTTTCCGGACCTTCCAAAGCAAATAGTCAAGAGGATCCAATGAGCCCTTTTCACATAAAAAAACTCTCCATACCGGTTCTCATTTTTCTTTGCGCTGTGGGGCTGATCTTCGTCGCCCTTGCGTTATGGCGATCCCATCTCCACGGGGATCCGGCCTCATGCGGGGCGTGCCACTTGATGGAAGCTCCGGTTCACGGATGGAGCCAAGGCGTTCATCAGGAGGTTGCCTGCCTCAAATGCCATGAGCCGGATCCCGGCCGGGAGATTACGCATCTGCTGAGTACGATAACGGGCAAGACCGAAAAGCCGGAATGCTTGCGGGTCTCCCCTGAGCAATGCACAAAATGCCATGCGGTCAATCCGCGGTGGGCGGGGATCGCGGCTGTTGCGGATGCTCCGCGCAACGGCGACTCGCCCTTTAGCGACCTGTCCGTTGTCGCAAACGCCCACCTTATACGAAGCGATTGCCAACACTGCCATGATCACACCGCCCACAGGTCCGCCGAGCTTACGGCCACTTCGATTCCCGATGGAAAGATCGCCCTCGACGGGCGTTTGGACGAACCGGCCTGGCAAGAAACCCGGCCGCTTATCGTGCCGATCATGGGCGGAAACGCCATCGGCAGAATCAACGTCGAACTGCGGGCTTTACATACCGGCAAGGAACTTGTCCTGGCGGCTCGATGGCCGGATTCCCGGGACGATGCCGAAAAGGCGATGTGGAAGATGGGTTCGGACGGCAGGTGGCATACCCTCGGCGTAAAACGCGCCGGGGAGGCTGGGAACGAAGACCGTGTGATGTTTTTCTGGAATGTCGATATGCCCGGTTTTGAAAAAGAGGGCTGTCTCGTGGCTTGCCACATGGCGGTAAGCGCCGCGAAATACCTGGAATCTCCCGGGATGGGTGATACCTGGCACTGGAAAGCCGCACGGAGCAACCCCGCCGGATATTGCGATGACAAATATATCAACCATATTCGTGAAGGCGGGGACGGCGGCCGTCACGGCGACTTTGTAAAATCCGAAAAAGGGACGCAATCTAACGTAAACGCAGCGGGTGACGGCCCCATGTTCATGCCCGACCCGAAGATAGCGCGGCCTGATCCCCGCTTTTTGTTCAAGGAAAACGCTATTCCGATTCCACCGGGCGCCTCATGGCCGGCCGGAACCCGCATTCCCGGATATGTGCTCTCCCGCCCTGACGGAAGCCGCGGCGACGTAAGCGCCAAAGGCCGGTGGGAAGACGGATTTTGGACCGTCGAATTTCGCCGCGCCCTCGTTACAGGGCATCGGGACGACGTCGCCTTTGACGATCTGAAGAAGACCTATCTTTTTGCCCTGGCCGCATCGGACAATGCTTCCGGAGCGGAGCATTCTTTTTCAGGATTGTTGAGACTGCGTTTTAAGTGATCCGAGAATCCTATCGGTCTAAATGTCCATACGCACCTTGCCCCGAATACTTGGAGAAACCGGGCCGGATCGGGCGTATGACAGCCATATCCTTCTCTCAATCAGATCTGCCGTGTTAAGGCATCAAATCTTTTTTCCATAAGCCCAATAAAGATCCTGTTTGTCCGTCACTTTCACCAGGCCGAAACCCTTTGATCCCAACATGGACGCCATTTGCGGGCCGGCGGGAAGTCGATCGTGTTTCACCGGTCCGCCGTAACCATGGTGGAATGAATTGATCAGCTCGGAGCCTTCCAGGTGAAAAACGAACAAGGAACCGCCCGCGGCCAGGACGCGATGCATTTCCCGAAGGGCCCGCTGCTGGTCGTCAAAATGCGGAAAGGCGGAAAAACAAAGGACGGCGTCGAAATATCCGTCGGCAAAGGGCGCCCTTTCAACGTCGCCTTCCACAAAGCGGGCATTTTCGGCAAATCCCTTTTCCGTGGCTTGCCGTACCATTTTCGGCGAAACGTCCAAACCGACGACAAGCCCCTTCGGGCCGACCACCCGGAGAATATGGGGCGTTAAGACGCCGGTGCCGCAACCCACATCCAGAACTTTGGCGCCCGGTTTTAGATTCAAATCCATCACCAGCGGCCCGATCCTTGCCGATTGTTCGCCCCGGTAGTTGGTTTTGTCCCATCGCCCTGCGTGATGATCGAAAAAGGATTTCTTGTCGTTATCCGAAGGGGGCATTTTTTAATGTTCCCTGTAAGTTGCAGCCTATGGCCTGGGTTTTTTCTCTATCTCTTTTTGTATCCGGTCCATCCAATCCGGAACCGTCGGATTTTCCACCCCGTAATAGCTTTTCACATAGGGCTTCATGTCGATAATGGGACTCCCATCCACGGCTTCCAGGCCCTTCACCTTAAGCACGTTTCCGTTTCTTTCAAGAAGCCGGACTGCGGTCACCAAAACCGGGTTGGGCCTTGCCGGGCTGCAAGTCCCGAAGATTCCCTGCAAGGGCAGTTCTTTCCTTCCCATGGGGTGTACTTTTTTCAGTTTTCTCCGTTTCGGATCGATCATATGGGGCCAATACAAAACAAGAATGTGCGAAAAGCCTTCGATGCCGTCCAGCAGTTCGCCCCATTGATCGAAAATGATCAATTCGGCCACGTTGTTTCTGATGGTTTCCTGGTGTTTTCGTATCCGATCCATACGCTCGGTCAACTCCAGGTCCGAATCGCCGGCATGGAGAATGGGAGTCTTGATTTCGCTCTTTACGAATCCGATCGGCGTAAGTTCCACTTTAGAAAGACTGTCGGTTCCCATGTCCGGATCTCCTCACAAAGGGTTGCGTTTTACGCGCTTTTAAAAAGGAGCCTTCCTGCCGATGACGCCGTAGCTTTTCTTCATTCGCGGATAAACGGAAGCTCCTACCAAAAAAGCGTATATTTCATCGGACTTTTTCTCAAGATCCACGTCCGCAAACCGCTCGGGGTATAAAATCTTTCCGACGGCATAAGCGTCTGCCAGCGCGGTGCCGATGTTGGTCGTGTAAAAATTAAAAGGAAAAAGCAAAAAGACCTTTTGCCGCGAAAAGGCTTTCAATGCCTTGTAGTATTCCGGCTTTTTACGATAGTCCCCGGTCAGCCTGTTCAGGCCGCCGCCGTCGATGAAAATGATATCCGGATTCAGTTTCAGCAGCATTTCCTTGTCCATAAAAACGTGGCTGCCGATGCTGGGCTTGACCTGTTGAGCGACGTTCCTTGCGCAGGTCCAGTCAAAGGGAGCGAAATGTTGCTCCGTACTTTCAATGCCTTGCGAACCCCGGTATCCGACGCCGCCGATATACACCGACGGCTTCGAAGCCGTGGGGATATCCCGGGTCCGTTTTTGCAAGTCGCTACGAAGGGATTCGATATAAGACACGACCTCATCGGCCCTTTTTTCCCGATGCAATATTTTCCCGGCAATGCCAAGGGCATCGTAAACCGTCTCGTCGAAGGTGGCAAATTTGCCGTAGCTTAAAACAACCACGGGAATCCCCAGCGTCCTTTGCACTTCATCGGCCAGTTCGCCGTCCATGTAGGTGATGAATACGACCTGGGGATTGACCGACAAAACGGCCTCCAAGTCCGGCTTTTTATTGATGCTTGCAGGGCCGCCGGGACCGCAGCGCGGCAGCTTGCCCAATTCGGGATGGGCGATCCAATAAGGCCGCCCGCCGGGATTCATCTTTTCCATGTCCTCGACGCCGGCGACCTTCGATGCGGCTTGAAGATAGACGATCAGCCGCAAGGTTCCCGGCCCGATGCAAATGATCCTATCGGGATCAAAGGGCGCCGTCACCTGCCGCCCGGCCATGTCCGTCACCGTAACCGTCTTCGTTTCCGAAGCTGCGGCGCACAGGTTTGATGCCAGTAAAAAAAGCACCGCCCAAAGAAGGATTCTTTTCAACATGCCTCCCCTGCCGTCAACGCGGCACGACCACCGTGTGCCCCTCGACTTCCCGCAAGGTCACGTCAACGCCGTAAACCGCGCGGATCGTTTCCGTGTCAAGACCTTTTCGCTCGACAACCGAATGGATCTTTTGATCCTTTAAAAACAGAAAGCTGTCGGCAAACCTCGCCGCCATGTTCAAATCGTGAATGGCGATAACCGCCGACAGCCCCCGGGTTTTAACGATCTCTCGGATGATTCCCATAACTTCCAGTTGATTTTTCAGATCCAGATTGCTCGTCGGCTCGTCCAGAAGCAGAATTTCCGGCGACTGGGCGAGCGCCCTTGCAATCACCACCTTTTGCAGTTCTCCGCCGCTCAGATTCGTTACGCGGCGCATGGCCAGATGCCCGAGACCCAGTTGCCGGACGGTATCTTCCGCCGCGTCATAGTCTTTGGTCCCCATGCCCCATCGGATGTGGGGTTTGCGCCCCATCAGCACCGTTTCGAAAACCGTCAGGCCCGAATCCGGGTGACGCTGCGGAACATACCCCATGCGCCGCGCCACCTTGTTTTGGGACAAGCGCATCAGGTTTTCCTCATTCACCAGCACCGATCCTCTTTGGGGCTTGAGGATCCGGTTCAGGCACTTGAGCAAAGTCGATTTACCGGCGCCGTTAACGCCCAGAACGCACATGATCCGCCCTTGATCCAAAGTGAAACTCACATCCGACAACACGGGCCGGCTGTGATAGGCAAAGTCGATATTTGCGACCCGGAGTTTCATTTGTAACCCCGGATCAGCAGATATAGAAACATCGGCGCGCCTAAAAACGAAGTGATCACACCCACCGGCAAGGCGCCGGACCCGATGAGCACGCGGCCCAGCGTATCCGCCGAAAGCAACAGCAAAGCGCCCAACACCGAAGAAAAAGGAATCAACAGGCTATGATTTTCACCCACCAGGCGGCGTGCCATATGGGGAGCGATCAATCCCACAAAAGCGATTACGCCGTGAAAAGCGGTGGCCAAAGCCGCGATGAATGCCGCCGTGATCATGCCGTAAAGCCTGATCCCGTCAACGTTGACTCCCAGCCCCTTGGCCGTTTCCTCGCCCGAGGACATGGCGTTTAGGTCCCATCGCAAAACCGTCAGATAGAGGTAGGCGAGAAAAGTCGCCCCCGCCATTGTGATAATTTCCATCCAACCGGAACGGGCCACGTCGCCGAAGGTCCAGAAAACCACCATGGCCAGCTCGGTTTCCGTGGCCAGGTATTGGATCAGGATGGTTGCCGAAGCAAAAAGGGAAGCCAGGGCGACGCCGGCCAGGATGATCGCTTCCGACGACAACTTTCTAAGCCGGGCGAGAATAAGAATAATAAAGGTCGCTCCCATGGAGCCGCAAAAGGCGAAGGCCGTTACCGTAAAAATCTTTGCGCCGAAAACGACGATGGACAAAGCGGCGCCGAAAGCCGCGCCCTGGCTGATCCCCAATGTCGAAGGAGAACCGAGGGGATTTTTCAGCAGGGACTGAATGCAAAGGCCGGAAAGAGAAAGCCCCCAACCGCAAACGATGGCGGCCACGATGCGCGGCAGGCGGATGTTGAGGATCACCACGCCTGAAGCGCCGTCGGCACTGCCGAAAAGAGCATAGAGCACCTTCGTTATCGAGATCTCGTAGGCTCCCCGGGTAACGGCAAAAATCGCTACGATCAGCACAATGACCCACAGCACGAGGAGCATAACGGCCTTTCGTTTAAAATCCTCGGCGTAGGCCGCTCGAATTAAATGGCTACCCTTTTTCATCATTTCCGCTGTTTTGCCTTTACAAGCCGATCTGTGCCAAACCCGTTATCTCCGTCGCGGTGACGGATAATTCGTCGGGATAGCGATCGGCATAATAGGCGGTGGCCTGGATCGTTTCCGGAGCGGCTCCCGCCCCGGTCATAAGGACCGTCGAACCTTCGAGATCCAGATCTTCGATATCGACAGAAAAAATAAAACGGCCGCTTTGCGTCATATCCGCTTGCAAGGATTGGGGAGGGCTCGAAACGTTCCAGTGGCATCCGTCGTGCTTGTCTTTGGCGCTGGAGCAGTCGCAACTCCACCAATAAACCTCGTGTTCCCTTAACATGACCGTGTGACTGACGACGTTTTTATCGGGATGAAAAAGGTACACCTCAATATAGGCATTTTCCGCGTCATAGGCCTTCTCGAACTCCAGATCCATTTCAAGAGTTTTTTCGTCCGCCCGATACCAAAGCTGGACAATATCCGTCTCGTCGCTGCTCGAATCCCCGACAGGATCGCCCGCTTCATCCACCGCGGTCCAATCCCCGGCGTCGTTATTGTCGTCGTCGTCATCGTCGCTTTGGCCGTTTTCGTCTCCATTATCGGAATCGTCGCTTTGGTCATCGCCGTCATCGCAAGCAGCGACGAAAAAACAGGAAAGGATAAACGCGATAAGCATCAATAAAATCAGTTTAAATTTCATGTCGCAACCTCCATAGTCTCACTTGCCCTTCCCTTTGGATTGCCTTTAAAAGGGCCTGTCATTTTAACCATCCGCCGTTTGGGAAATAAGACGGGCACGCTTCACCTTTATTTTTCCTGGGATATTTTGCCCGACAAGACCGGAAGCCGGATCTTTGGCCCCAAGCGGTATCACGTTTTTAAGATATGTGCTACTGCCCTGTCAAGAACAAAAGGCAATTGAAAAGCAACGATTTAGGGCTACTTAAAAAAGCGGATATTGTTTAATATCCAATTAAATTCTTAGAAAGGCGGCAAGATGGGACTTATTGTGCATATCGCAGAAAAAAAGAACTGGGAGAAGGCAAAAAAGCAAGGCATCTATGCCGTGGAATCGCTTAAAAGCGACGGTTTCATTCATTGTTCGACGATCGGGCAGGTAATGGATACTGCCAATCTTTTTTTTCCCGGCCGACAAGACCTGATCCTGTTATGCATAGACGAAAGCAAAACAAGTTCGCAGGTGAAGTACGAACCGCCCACCGGCGAAGTACCGAACAATCCTTCCGTCGAAGCGATGTTCCCTCATCTTTACGGGCCGCTCAATCTCGACGCGGTGGTCAACGTCTTTGATTTTCCGCCTGACCCGGATGGAACCTTCCAATTACCGGGCGAGGTGGCAAAGATCGAAGCCGGGCTGTAACACGAGAGACCATATGGCGCATCGTAATCCTTTGCAATGTTTTTAGCGTGTTCGGCTTTTTGCTGTTTCAATATTCGTGCGACGTCGCGGAAGATCTCTTCCGCCCGCGTTTCCAGATAGGCTTTTGCCATTAAAAATGCATCATCGGGCACAATGCTTTTAGCAACAAAGGAAAGATTAGGATAATTGGCGAAAACCAGTTCGGCAAGCGCGGCTTTTTCATCCCTGCCCCGAGTTCGACAAGCAGCCGGTCGATCCGGCGGCGCCCGCATTTGCCCTCCGAGCTTATCGGACACAACCGGGCACTAATCTTTCGGCTATTATTTTCTTTTATAAAAACAAGGTGTTGCCTGTCAACGTCCAACCGGGATCCCAATGAATATTCAAGCGTAGGATTCATAACGCCCTTGACATGGGATTCGGGCTCGTTGTAAAGTTTTTGCGCTCGGGCCACCGTCAAGGTGCGAAAGAGGGAAGCCGGTGAAAGACCGGCGCGGTCCCGCCACTGTGACGAGGGATGCCTGGCTCCACGATGCCACTGTCGCGCTGCAAGCGCGATGGGAAGGCGGAGCAAGGCGCTTGACCTCCAAGCCAGGAAACCTGCCCGAAAGTATAACCGGACGCTCTTCGAGGCAAAGAGATCGGTCGGAATTGCTATCGGCCTTTCCCCGCACCTTTGTTTGAAGGGTGTGGGGATTGTTTTTCCCCACCCCTGAGACCTCCTCGAAGGCGTCCCCAACCCGAGGAGGTTGCGATGGTCAAAAGAGTCTTTTCCGGTTTCATGGTTATCCCGCTCTTGTTCATTTTTTTGTGCGTACGGGCTCCCATTGCATCAGCCGGTTCCTACACCGAAACGGGAATCGACAAAGATGACGCTGCCATAATAGGCTGGGCGACGGGGTATCAGGACTACTACCGGTCGGATGGTGGGACGGCCTATGCCGATCCGACGCGCGCTTTGGGCGTGGCGGAAGGAGTGTCTACCCTCGTTGTCAGCCTCGGAGACGTATCGCCGGCCGACGACAGCGCAACGCCGGGCGAAATCACCCTGACCTTCGATGAAACGATCGGCAACGGCGACGGATACGATATCGCCGTTTTCGAAAACGGTTTCGGCTCTTACCCCGATTCGGTTTTTCTCGAGCTGGCCTATGTGGAGGTTTCCACCGACGGTGAGACTTTCGCCCGTTTTCCCTCTATTTCCACAATTCCATACAACTCCGGCGGTTTCAATTATTTCGACGTATCGGACTGTTACAACCTGGCGGGAAAGCAACTGGCCGGAGTCGGCAGCCCCTTTGATCTGGAAGAACTGGCCGGCGAACCGGAAGTGCTATCCGGCGAAGTCGATCTGCAGAACATCAATTACGTGAAGATTGTCGATATTCCCGGGTACGGCACGCAGGAAGGCGCGACCACCGGCTATCTCGACTCATTGGGCAATCCCATCCACGACAACTGGCCCACAGGCGGATCCGGCGGCTTCGACCTGGATGCGGTCGGATATCTGCACGTCGGAAGCTCGTCGGGGCTTTGGGACGATTACGACGTCACCTATTGGGCCGGCACCGGCGCAAACGAGGCCGTGCTCGTCGTGGACTGGGGTTCGGTCACCATGATGTGGGGATACCGTTGGGACGGCAGCGCCACCGGGCAGGATATGATGGCCGCAATCGATGAAGCAAGCGAGCGCTTTTACGCCGAATACCTTTACGGCGGCGCGGCGGTTTACGGCATCGGCTGGGACGCCGACGGAGACGGATTTTCCAAAACCGACGCCGATGATTATTACGAGGAAGGCTGGTCAAGCGGATACTGGTCCTATTGGCTTAGCACCGACGGCCGGACGTGGTCCTATTCGAGCGTCGGTTTTGCGGGACGCACCCTTAGCAACGGTTGTTGGGACGGTTGGAGCTGGCCGACTTCGGCGCCGAACAACATCCCCAATGCGGTAAAATTGTCGGAGTTTAAAGCCGTGCCGGGAATGCAAAGCGTCTCCCTTTATTGGTCGACTTCCCTGGAAACCGAAAACGCCGGGTGGAATATCTACCGAACCATGGATGGTGACAGCGCATGGTTGAAAATCAACGATCGCCCGATCGAACCTTACGTTTACGACTACGAATACGTCGACGACGGTCTGAAAAAAGACGTTGCCTACTGTTATACCCTTGAAAGCGTTGCAATGGACGGTTCGGTGCAGAGCTTTGGTCCGGAATGTGCCACGCCCTTCGGCCCGGGAAGCGGCGGCGAAGAGGATTCCGGCATTCCCGACGGAATCGACGATAACACGGACAACGCAAGCGATTCCCTGGATCACGCCGAAGACCGTTCCCTTGTTTGCGGAAGTTAAGGAGAAAGCCATGAAATTGAATATAACCTTTTTGTCGATCGTTATTGCCGCTGTTTTCGCCCTTACCGGGTTTGCGTCCTTGGCTGCGGCGGGATCTTACAACGAAGCGGGAATTCCCTGGGACGACGCCTCCATTCTGGGTTGGGCGACGGGATACGAAAACTACGTACGCTCCGACGGCGGGACCAGCTATGCCGATCCCAACGAGGCGTTGGGTTCCGCGGGAACGAGCGTCTATAACGTGGTGAGCCTCGGCGACGTTACTCCGGCCGACGACACCGTTGCGCCGGGTGAAATCACCCTCACCTTCGACGAACCCATCGGCGACGGCACCGGATGGGACATCGTCGTATTCGAAAATCCCTTCGGTAATTCCTATCCCGATGCCGTTTTCGCGGAACTGGCTTACGTCGAGGTATCCACCGACGGCGCCACCTTCGTCCGTTTTCCGTCGATTTCCACAATCCCCTATACGCCCGGCGGCTTCGCATTCCTCGACGTTTCGGACTGCTACAACCTTGCCGGCAAACAACTGGTAGGCGTGGGCAGCCCCTTCGATCTGTCGGAGCTTTCCGGCACAACGGAAGTGCAATCCGGCGACGTGGATCTGAACAACATCAATTACGTGAAGATCGTCGATATTCCCGGCTACGGAACCCAAAGCGGCGCCACCACCGGATACGTCGACTCCCTGGGCAATCCGATTCACGACAACTGGCCGACAACCGGCTCCGGCGGTTTCGACCTCGACGCCGTGGGATATCTCCATGTGGGCAGCCCCGGCGACGACGATGATGACGACGATAACGACGACGATGATGATGACGACGATGATGACGATGATGACGATGATGACGATGATGACGATGATGACGATAACGACAGCAGCGATGACGATGACGACGATAACGACGACAGCGGCGATAACACCGGCGGCGACGATGACGATGATGACGACGACGGATGCGGCTGCTGATTTTTTACATAGAAAAGGAGAATTAAAATGTACAAAAAAATCGCATTGATCATTTCCGACGAGGGAACCAGGCGCGACTTTCTTTTTCATCAATTTCGCAGAGCGGGCATGCAGCCGGTCTCATTTTTCAATCAGTGCGCTTATATGATCGACGCCGAAAGCCGTGATCCCGGCGTTCTGGTTATCGACCTTGCCGCGCCTTTCGAAAAAAAGCTCCGGACGGCGCAATGGATTCTGGACCAATTTCCAAGGATGAAAGTAATCACCATCGGCAATCGGCAGTTCCCGGGATCGGAAAAGCTGTTCGAACATATGCCCAATCACATCACCTGCGATGGATTGGTACAGTTGAAATGCTGAAGTGACGATAACCGATCAGTAAACCGGAGAATCAAAATGAAGACAGTGATCAATCACGAAAGCGATTGCCGCCTTTTCGGGCTTGCCCTGATTCTATTGCTGGCGTCGATGGTTTTTTGTTCTTTTGGCTGCGGCGATCTGGAGGAGCAACATGAAGACGTTCCGGATATCCAGGTCGACGATGATGACGACGACGATGACACCGGCGACGGATGGGATTATCCCTACTACCTGGTCATCGGAGGCGGGCTTTCCGAAACCCTTTCCCTGCTTACCATAAACGGTCCGGACAGTTTCTCTTTGGCCAACGACGTTCAGGTAACGTCGAGTTCCATCAATCAGACCGTGGTCTACGAAAAAGAGCTTTACGCGGTCTGCTCTTTGTCCCATTCCGTGATGGTTTACGACGTCCACGATCTTTCCATCTCCCGCCAGGTTTCCGTGGGCATCGGCAACAATCCGATGATGCTGGCGTTTCACGAAGACAAAAAGGCGTTCATCGCCAATTTCCTTTCCAACGACGTCACCTATTACGACCTGGCCGACGATGACGGCGACGCCCTTTACACCATCGCAATGCCCTCGGGCGACGAGCTTCCCACGGACGGCGACGGTGAAACCTGGGCGCGGCCCGGCGGGTTGATCATGGCGGCGGGCAAAGCTTACGCCGCGCTGTCCAACCTGGACGGCGCTTATGTGGCGGGCGGTCCGGGGCTCGTGGCCGTGATCGATCCGGAATCCAAATCCGTCGACTCCATTATCGAAATGGAAGGCAGGGATACCGTCGGCGTATACGCCCGGGACGATGATTTGGTTTACGTGATTTCCGCCGGGGATTACGAGGTGGGCGAAGGATTCGTCGGCAACGGCAAAGTCGAGTTGATCGACACGCAAACCGACGAAATCGTCGGCAGCGTGGAGACCGGCGGCGCGCCTTTCGAAATGGTGATCAACTCCGACAACGTCGCCTACCTCGGAAACGGAGCCGAAGGCGTGGTGCTTTCCTTTGACGCCGAAACCCATGAGATGCTCGACCCGATAGACATCCGGGATCCCGACGATACCCTCGGCCTTTCCTATGCCTCGGCGCTGGTCGTGGACGGCAACGGTTATCTATATGCCGCGGAGTTCAACCACGACCGTCTTTTCGTGATCGACACAATGAATCAAAACAAAATCGTGGCGACCTTTACAGTCAACGACGGGCCCGACACCCTTTCCTTTATTCGGTGAACCATGATCTGCCGCCCTTGCATCCTATGTCTGCTTGTTCTTCTCGCCGCAGCTTTGCCCGCTTTTCTTTCATCGGCGCTCGCCCAGGACGAAGCCGCCGAAAACGTGGAATACGCCCGGGCCTTCGAAGACGATGAAATCGTCGTCAGCGCCCGGCGGATCAACGAGTCGGTGGACGATCCGCCCGTGTTCGTGGACATTATCGAAATGGATCAATTCTCGGGCAGGTTCGTGACCACCGAGGAAGCGATTTCACAGGCGGCCGGAGTGAACGTTCGAAGCTTCGGCGGTCTGGGCAAGCTTTCCACGATCTCGATCCGGGGTTCGAGCGCCAACCAGGTCGTGGTTCTGGTGGACGGCGTGCGCATCAATCCGGCGGTGGGCGGCGGCGTCGATTTATCGACGATCCCGCCGGAACATATCGAACGGATCGAAGTGATACGCGGCGGGGATTCGGCCTTTTACGGAGAAGGCGCCGTGGGCGGCGTCGTCAATATCGTGACCAAAAAATGCGCGGGAGAAGACACAAACACCATCGCGGTTACCTACGGTTCCTTTAACACGGGCCGTGTGGCGGCGACCCGTTCCCAGGGCTTTGAAAAAACCTCGTACTTCGTTTCAGGTACCTATCTGCATTCCGACGGCAACTTTCCCTTTATCAACAACAACGGCACCGAGTACAACAAAAAGGACGATTACGACGACATCAGGGAAAACAACGAAACCGATTCCGGCGGGCTTTTGGTCAAGGTCGACCGCAATTTCGGCGCTCATTTGAATCTTGCAGGGCAGAACGAATTTTTCATTTCCGATATCGGCGTACCGGGAATGGTGACTTTCCCCTCTCCCCACGTCAACCAGCGGGACATGCGAAACACTTCGACCTTCTCCTTTGCCGTAACGGATCTTATTACCCGGGGACTTAACTTCAACACCCGCCTTTCCCATCGTTTCGCCTCAACCGATTACGACGATCGCCAAGGCGAGCAGACCGGCGTGCCGCTTGAAACCTACCAGGAAGAATATGCGCCGGAGGCCGAACAATCGATCCAATATATTTGGGGAACCCACCAGATTTGGACCCTTTCGGGAATTTATGGGCTTAATTTTCTGAAAGACGAAGAGTTCGACGATCCGCAGCGAACCACCTGGGCCGCCGCTTTGCGTGACCAGATTTTCTTGTTTAACGAAATTCTCACCATCGTTCCCGCAGTCAGGTACGACGACGTATCCGACATGGGAAACCAGTGGAGCCCCAAGTTCGGCCTTTCGATCAAGCCCCTTGACTGGCTGGTACTAAAGGGCAATGCGGGTCGTTCCTTTCGCGCGCCCAATTTCAACGAGATGTATTACAATCATGGATTCGTCGAGGGCAATCCCGATCTTAAGCCGGAGCGAGCCACGAACGTTGACGCCGGCCTTCAGATTCCCACGCCATGGTTTTTTGTCGAAGGCGCATACTTTCGCAGCGACGTGGAGGATCTGATCGAGTATGTTCTCATTTCCGGATTTCGATATAAGCCCTATAACATTGGGCAGGCGCGACTGGAAGGGATGGAAAGCCTGTTAAAGCTTTATCCAGTGCGCTACTTCACCCTGACCGGCTCCTACACCCTGACCTATGCCATCGACACGACGGATTATCCCAATCGCACCGACCGGCAGATCCCCGGCCGCCCGAGGCACAAAGGCTTCGGCAGGCTGGAAGGGCATCTTTCCAGTTTTCATCCCTTCGTCGAATACCACTACATCGGCGGAAACTTTATCACCCAGGCCAACACCAAGCTGCTGCCCGAAAGGCAAATCGTAAACGCCGGATTGGTCGTCGAACCTGGTGAGGGATTCAAAACGGGATTCGAAGTGAAGAACGTTGCCGACGAACAGGCCGTGGACGTACGCGGTTTTCCTTTGCCGGGCAGATCCTTTTTCGTCAACTTTGAGGCTAACTTTTAAAGACTTTTACCATGAATCGACCAACAAACAACCGCGCCTTCCGAATCGCAATCCCAATCCTCGTTCTTGCCTTTTTATGGCTATTCGCCGCCTGCGCTTGCGAAAAACGGCAGGAAGCGCTCCCCGTCGAAAAGGATCGATTGCGGATCGTATCCACCTTGCCGAGTCTGACGGAAATCTGCTTCGCGTTGGGGCTCGGCGATTCTTTGGTCGGCGTGTCCGATTTCTGCAACTATCCGCCCGAGGCCAAATCCATCCCCCGAATCGGCGGCGTGGTCAACCCCGACTTCGAACGGGTCACGGCGCTTCGCCCGGACTTTATCCTCATGCAGGAGTCGGATAAAACACTTCTGAAAAAGTATCGCGAGCTTGGTTTCGATATTTTAATCGTCAAAAACCGGACCGTCGAAGACGTGCTGGTTTCCATCGTCACCATCGGCAATAAAACCGGCAAGGATAAGCAGGCCCGGGAACTGGTGGAAAAAATGGGGCGGGAGCTAAACGAGATCCGGGCAAAGGCCGCCGATCGAAAGCCGGTCCGAACCCTGCTTGTAATCGGGCACGAACCCGGCTCGCTCCGTGAAATCTACGTCGCCGGATCCGGTTCCTTTCATAACGAACTTCTTCGGATTGCCGGCGGCGTCAACTGCTTTTCCGATTCCGTGATCCCCTATCCGAAAATATCAAAGGAGGAAATCCTCAAACAATCGCCGCAGGCCATTATCGTTTTATCCGCCGACGCCGGCATGAAAACCCAGGCAAAGCAAAGCGAACAGCGGCTTTGGAAAGAATTGGATTACATCGAGGCCGTCAAAAAAAATGCCGTAACTCTGCTTAACGGCAATTATCTGTTTATCCCCGGCCCCCGGATGCCGCAAATCGCAAAAGAAATCCAGCAACTGTTGTTTTCGGACAAGGGCGACAGCGATGCGCAATGAAGCGGTGACGCTAAAAGATCTTCGCTTCGGTTACGGCAAGCGCGAAATCATCAAGGGGATCAGCCTCTCGATCGGCAAAGGCGAGTTTGTCGGCATCATCGGCCCAAACGGATCGGGAAAATCGACGCTGATCAAAATGATGACCGGCTTTGTGAATCCCGATCACGGAGAAGTGCTTCTTTGCGATAAGCCTTTGCATAAAATCGGTCGAAGGAAGGCCGCGCGCCTCGCCGCCGCCGTTCCCCAGGAAATGGTTTTCCATTTTCCGTACAAGGTGGGCGAATTCGTCAAGATGGGGCGGCACCCCTACCAGGGATTGACCGAAACGGAAAACGAGACCGATCGCCGCATCGTCAAAGACGCGATGAAGGCCACCAACACCCTTTCGTTGAAGGGTCGATCGGTTGCGCAATTGTCCGGCGGGGAGAAACAAAGGGTGGTTCTGGCTTCCGCTTTGGCCCAGGATACGCAACTCCTTTTTCTCGATGAGCCGACTTCCTCCCTGGATATTCATTATCAAATCGAAATTTACGAAATCCTCAAAAAGATGAACGAAGAAAAAGGGCTGACCATTGCCGCCGTCACCCACGATCTGAATCTTGGTTCGTTGTATTGCGACCGCCTGGTTTTGCTGGTGGGCGGAAAGATCGTCGCCGATGGCCCGCCGGACCGAATCGTCAATCCGGCGACCATCCGAGAACATTTCAACGTGGAGGTCGAAGGCGGAATCCGGGCAATCACGAAGGCCCCCTACGTCGTTGCGACGGGCAGAAAGAAACTATGAGATGACCACCGAATGGACAAAACATGATTGGTTCAAAGTCGCTCCCTTTGCCCTTTTTTTCCTTTTGACATTGATTTTTTGCCCGGCGATCGGCTCGGTATCCATTAGTCTAAAAGAAGCCTTTTCGCAAATCGGCGACGTTTCGAAAAGCCTGGACGCGAGCGTTCTTTTCAGAACCCGCCTGCCCAGAATTCTCCTGGCCTCGCTCACCGGCGCCGCCCTGGCCGTAGCCGGCGCCGTTTTCCAGGCGCTGTTGCGCAATCCTCTCGCGGATCCCTTTACCCTCGGAGTATCCTCGGGAGGAGCCATGGGCGCGGTGATCGCCATCAAGCTCGGCCTGGACATTTCACTGCTGGGATTTTCGACGGTTCCGCTGTTTTCCTTTCTCGGCGCCGCCGGAGCCGTCGCCCTCGTCTATATTCTGGCTCACTCTCGCGGGCGGCTGCCCACCGCCATTTTGCTTCTCGCCGGCGTTTCGATCAGCTTCTTTTTCTCGGCCATGATCCTTTTCGCTCATTACCTGGCGGATTTCACCGAAAGCCACCAGATGCTGAGGTGGCTGATGGGCGGCCTGGATATCATCGGATACAAGACCATCATAAAAATTCTTCCCTTCTGGGTTCTCGGCGTTGTTCTGCTTTTTATAAAAGCGCGGGATTTGGATCAGCTCAGTTTCGGCTCCTACGTGGCCTGGTGCCGCGGCGTCGACGTCGCTCGTTCCCAAAAAATCTGTTACCTGGCCGCGTCGCTGATAACCGCTTCGGTGGTTTCCCTGTCCGGCCCCATCGGCTTTGTGGGACTGATCGTTCCCCACTCGGTCCGATTTCTGATCGGCCCTTCCCACCGGGCGTTGCTTCCCGCTTCCATGTTCGCGGGAGCGGGCTTTCTGATCCTTTGCGATACCGTGGCGCGCACCGTTCTGGCTCCGACGGAAATACCGGTGGGCGTTTTGACCGCCATGGTGGGCGGCCCGTTTTTCGTGGCACTTTTGTTCAGGGAAAAAAAGAAATATGCCTTCGAAGAATAAGCGAGGTTTTCGATGAAAAAACACCGGCGGCTGTTTGTGCTTTGTCTGATCCCCGCGATTTTTTGCTTCGCCTGCTCGGCCGGAGGCGATGACGACGACGACCATTTTATCGACGGCGATGACGACGATAACAATGACGACAACAACGATGACAACGACACCGGCGATATGTGCCGGGAAGGGATTGCCGTACCGGCCTTTGAATCGGGATGGATCGACGCCGGGCTTCATCTCGCCTACGGCGACACGCTGACGATTGGTTCGACCGGAGAAATTACCCTGACTCAAAAGGGCGAATCCACAGGTCCGGACGGAATCGACGAGGTGTGCGGCCTCGGTTGCCCGGCCCCGGAATTGAATCGCGGCACATTGCTGGGAAAAGTATCGCCGGGGGACGGGACAACGGGCGTTCCTTTCCTTGCCGGTTTGAGCTACGAAAAACTAATCACCGAAGCGGGCAATCTTTATTTTATCGTCAACGACGATTCCTACGAAGACAATGCCGGTTATTTTTGCGCCACGGCCAAGGCCTCTCAATCCGGCGACGATGACGACGATACCGGCGGCGACGACGATGATGACGATGACGACAATCTTCCCGCCCAATGCAGCCCGGAGAACTTTGTAATTCAGGTGATCGACGTCGCCTACGGCACCACCGCCGGATTCGGCCGGCCCTTTGTGCCGGACAACGTTCTCGGTCCGCCGGTGGGCGGCGGCGACTATGCGCCCCAATCCAGCGCCACGCAGCTTCTCTCCCTGGGCGAAGGCGGGCAGATCACCCTGAAGATGGGGCGCAGGTAAAGCCCCTCTCGAACGAGGGGCTAAAAATTTGGCGCAAACCCCCATGCGCCAAGGAATTTTGGCCGTTTTTACCGGGATTCCGTACGGTATAAGCAGGGAAAGCCGCCCTTGGGCTTAGGGCGGAAACCAGGGCGGAATCCCTTGGGGACCCTTTTTGCTAAAAAGATATTTTGATGGCTCATTTTTGCGGTGTTTTCCGATGGAAGAAATTTCCCGAAAACTTTTCCCCATTTTTTAAAGATGTTTGACCGGCTTATCGCAAGAAATCCGAAAAAAACGCACATGGTCGGGACTACACCCTCTGAAGCGGTTCGATATTTCAGTCAAACGGTTGAGGAAATCATTTGATCGGTCTCGCATTGTTCCAAGGCAAAAAACGCTAGATTTTGTTGCCGTCCGGGGTGGCAGAAATTTCTGGTAAAAACTTCCACCCACTTTTCTTGCCTTTTGCCGTCGAGTCCTTTTTACTATTTGTGTGAGGTAATTGTCAGGAGTTCGAGGGGGTGAATATGAAGGCCAAACAGAAATTGCCCGACGATCAGGATCATATCGTCGTTTTTGGAAAAGAAGTTCTCCGTTGCAAGGCTCGGATGAAAAACGGCGGCGGGCGATGCACACATCCGGCTGTGCGGGGTTATACCGTCTGTCGAATGCACGGGGCAAATCCAAAAAATCGTGGAGGCGCCCCACCGGAAAAAATGCGCGGCAACCTCAACGGCCTTAAACACGGAGCCTATGTCAAACGGCTAATCAATGAAGAGGACCATCATCTTTTTAACGAGATGCTGGAGTCGATTCGCAAGGACTTCGATTTGAACGATTCGACGGATCAGATGCAGGCCGCGATGGCCAGTTTTTATTACACGCGATGGCATCGTGCTGCGGAAGGCGGGTCCGACTCGGCAATCGCAATGTTCGACGCCCTGATTCGCAAGCAGCTGGAATCGCTCAAGGTCACGAGGGCGCAGAGGGAACCGGAAACCAATTCCCACGGATCGCCGGCGGAATGGGCGGTTGCGTTGTTGCAAAGGGTGAAAGATGCGAAAAAGAAAGAGAAAACACCAGAGGAGGACGCCCTGGCAGAGGAAATTTAGCAGTCCTGCGGAATCGTCCCGTCATTGATCGCCCGTTTGATACACTCACCAGAGTCTCCGTATTATCCCAAGTCAAACCCCTTTTTCACTTGCCGGACCATAACAGATGTGTTATATTCGCGCCATGAAGTGGAAAGTGGTTCGATACCGCCGCGCAAATGGCGAGATCCCGTTTGACGATTTTATGGCAAAGCTCCCGGTCAAGGACAAGGCGCGCGTTATCCGGACGGTCGACCTGCTGGAGATGTTCGGTACTGAATTGCGGGAGCCATACGCCAGGAAGATCCGGGGTGCCGTCCTTTGGGAATTAAGGATCCGTTGCGGATCTAACGCTTACCGGGTCTTTTACGCGGGGTGGAAGGACCGGTCGTTCTATCTTTTCCACGGTTTCTTGAAAAAGGCGCAAAAAACGCCCCGCAAGGAACTCGAACGGGCCAAAGGATACCTGGCCGAAATGAAAGAGAGGTCAAAATGACCGATACGAAAGAAAAAAAGCGCTCCGACATGGAGACCTGCTTGGGCGCCGACTTCTCGGAATACAAAAAGCGACTTCTGGAAGATCCCGATGTCCGGAGCGCTTATGATGAACTGGAACCGGAGTTCGAGTTGATCGCCTCGCTGATCGCGCTACGCGGACGCCGCGGAATGTCGCAGGACGAACTGGCCGAGGCGGTCGGCACCAAGCAGCCCGCCATCGCCCGTATAGAGAGCGGCCGCTACCGCGGCATGTCGGTCGCCACGTTGGAGAAGATGGCCAGGGCGCTTGACGCAAGGCTGGTCATTCGCTTCGAAGAAGCCAAGAAGAAGCGCCACCGGGCCGGCACCCGATAATCCCGTCGCCGTTTCCTCTTGATTTTTCCTCGATCGAGAAGCTGCGGTCGCATGACAGACTTTCAGTGACCAAGCGGATCGCCCTTTTAAAATGATCCATCCGCACTTTCAATGATTCCAGTGGAACATGATCGTGCACCGCTTCTTTCACACAAGCCATACCTGCCTCGCGGCAGGCCAGTTCTATTTGCGCGCCGGAGAAGTTGAGTGTGAGGCAGGCCAATTCCAGTGGATCGATGTCGGTGTTGACTGTCATCCCGGCCATGTGTTTTGCAAAGATAGCGGCGCGGCCTTCTAACGATGGCGGACCGATGTGGATCATCCGGTCGAAGCGCCCAGGGCGGCGCAGGGCCGGATCGATTTCATCTGGGCGGTTGGTCGTGCCGATGACAAAGATACGACCGCGCTCCTCCAGGCCGTCGAGCAGCACGAGCATTTGCGACACGAGGGTTTTGTGGTGATGCCCTTCCGCCAGGCTTCTGGAAGATGCGACGGCGTCGATCTCATCGAAAAGGATCACCGAGGGTGCGAGCTTGCGGGCCCGGCCGAAGATTGAGCGGATTTTCTCTTCGGCCTCACCGACCCATTTTGACAGCACCTCCGGCCCGGAGACGATTTCGATGTGCGCGCTGGATTCTCCGGCCACGGCTTTGGCCAGCAGGGTTTTTCCATTACCAGGCGCTCCATACAGAAGTACACCCCTGCCGCCTTGTGTGCCGATGCGCTTGAAAAGCTCGGCGTGCTTGATCGGCATCTCCACGTAGTCGCGCACGGCCTCCACCGCGGCTTCCTGCCCGCGCACGTCGTCGTAACGGGTGGGAGGGATACGTCGCATCATGGGCGTCGCGGCGGTCCCGTTTCCGACGTGAAACGACAGTCCGCTTTTTACTTCGTTCTCCCGCATCAGCGTCCAGGGCAGATTGTACAGGCCGGTCGGCGCAATCCAGACTGATTCGCCGGTGGAGCGATGATAAAGCATGGTCCATTGCACGTCGTTTTGCGGATCGAGCTTGTCGGGCAGGTCTTTGATTTTCTTTTCTATCTCATCATGATCATGCAACGGGCACTGGCGGCACAGATCGTTTCGCTCGCTTTGCACCTGGGCTCGGAGCGAGTCTTTGTCGATGGAGACGGTGCTTCCGTCAAACGTCCCCACCGCCCACCAGGGCTGGAGGTTGTTGGCGTAGCGCAAAAACTCCGGCAGAGCCTCGATCCGTAGCATCCGGCAGCCGAGACGCGAGCCGGCGCCGTCGCACCCGGCCTTGCGATGACTGCGCCAGCATCGCCGCACCTCACGCAACCGATGAAGGTATGCGTCAAGCTCTCGCCCTTCCAGGGGATCGCCGCTGATGATGATTTCCGCGCTTTTCCACGTACGGACCAGGGCGATGAGGGAAACGATCCGCGACGAATGGCGCACGATGTCCCGATTCATAATCACATCGATGTGGCGAAGCCGACCACGATCATCGCTTTCCACTAGGATATGACCACACCCGGCCAGCTTCTTCACACGGCGCAGGGCTTCGCCAAAATTGAGCGAGGGGCTGCGGCCGAAGGATACGACGATGGAAAAACCTGAAATTTGTGGTTTTCCGTTTGAAGCCAGCGCCGCGACTTCCCGTTCCAGCTTCTCCGTAGCCGCCCGGCTTTGATGGCCGGTTCGCGCCGGAGCGCCGAATTGCGAAACCGCCTTCCACCCTTTCTTTATTTTGGAGGCGATCCAAAGATCGGTTTGTGCTCCGATCTTCTCGCGAGTCGAAGCAACGCGGATGTCGGTTTTCAAGGGCGTTTCGCGTCCGGGAGAAAAGTCCGTGAAGTAAGCGACCCAGGGCGGATAGGCGGAATCGACGGTATCCTTATTGGTCTTCCATATCACCAGCTTGCGCACCGCGAGACCGTGGTCCACCTTTTTCGTAAACACTTCCCGGCGAACCACTTCGGAAACGGGGAGCAACTGCTGGGGCGCATCGCCCTTTTCAATCTCGACCGGCGCCAGGTCCGTCACCTGGGAAAACCGCACATCCTGATCGTTGACGGATTTGTCATCCCGCACGCGCACGAATACCGCGTTGATCATGCTGATCGAAGGCGCGGGACGCAGAGGCGTCCAGCCTTCAGATTCCGAGTATTCCATCATCATGCGTCGGATTGGTTCGTTGTTGGCGCGATGAGTGAGCAGGTCGTTGCACTTCACTTCCACGACCATGGTGGGTTTCACCCAACGGTGCAGGACGCCATGCTCCCCGGCCAGGCGGAATGACGATTCACATGCTGATTGGGAAAGTGAATCGAACAGCCCCCTGCGTTCCTTTTTAGAAAAACCGGTCCGAACTCGACCGATCAAGTGGAAACGATTTTCGTCTATGAGAGTGAGGAGAAGTTCGGATACTCGATGTTCCCCACCTTCGCAATATCCGACCACCGCAGCGTCAATGGCGATTTCCGGCTTGACCTTGAATATGCGCCCATCCGCCAAGCGGATTACGATCCCTTCCGCGCCGCCCTTCGTGACGACGCGGTCGTATGCCGCGATGATATCAGCACTGTCGATTGCCGTTTCGAACCGCGCTGGATGAATACGCTCGCATTTCGCAAAAAGCTCCCGCAGCCGTTCCACCCGTTTCGCAAAAGGCAGTTGTTGCGCATCATCGCTTCCATCCCGCAGCAGATCGAAGCTGGCAAAGCGCAACCGTTCGACTTCGGCTTTCGCCCAGCCACCCAATGCCGCGTGAAGATCATGGACGCGGGGGCGGCCCTGCTCGACTTTCGCGTAAAGCTCGCCCGCTGCCAGAATAGATTTGTCTCCCACCAGCTTTTTCGCTTCATCCAGCAGCGACACGCCGACGATCACTTTCCCCGAAGGGGAAAGAAGGGCTGCCTCGCCACTCTCGACACGCAGAAACCATGTTTCGCCGTCCACCTTTTCGGAAAGGATGTGCTCTCCGGTGGGGATGCTTTTTGTGATGTCGTCCGGCACGACGCTTCGGTAGTTACCGGCCACGGTGCGTTTGTAGGTTGATAATCGCCTCAACAGTCTGATATCCGTCAGCGATCCCGCCGGTGCCATCCAGCCGTTGTTTCCAAGCCGCGTCATTCTGGATTCATCGACGATCATAAGGCTGGCCTTTTAAGTTCCAGATTTGAAAGGTGGAGAACGAGAATATATTTTTCACCGTTTGTGCGACCCTCCAAAAAAGCGCGATACGGCGTGCCGTTTCGTTCGAGAATCAATTGATCGCGCCCCTTGGCTCCCGCGCCTATTGATACGAGAACCTTCTTTTTCTCCAGCGTAGCCGCCATGCGGTGCAGAAAATCGAATGTCAGGCCGTCAGAGTGCAGTACCTGAAACTTCCGCGTGATCGCGAACCGGCGAACGATTTCCTCGCGTTGGTAAAATCGCCCCGTCCATCTCAGGGGCATGCCCTCGCCGATGTTCGCCTCCTTGTCGACCGGCACCCGCCGCTCTTTTTCCATGCCGTCCGGTTCGTAAACGACTTCCATCATCGTGGCCGCATACAGCGGAATGCCCTCCGGATCGACCCACACCCGGTCGCAAGGGCCGGTGACGCGCCCCGCAGCTTCCATATCAATCTCCGGATCGCCTTGGGTCAGAGCGCGGGCCAGTGAATCGTCATCTTTGTAGTGGTGCCGCAGGGCGATTTCACCCCGTTCTATCGGGCTTTTAATGATCCGCTCGAAATGGACGGGACCGCCATCCGGTGTGCGAAACTCCTGTTTGGCCATGTGTGTGGGCGATGATATCCATACCAATCCGTCCCGCCCTTTTAAGTCTTCAAGTCGGATTTTCCGCATCATGGTTTTCCTCACATCGTATCAAATCCGAGGTCTTCATATTCATGGTCGTCATCTTCGAAAACGGCCTGGTGATCGTTTCCAATGAAATCGAACCGCGCCGGTTTCGTCGCCAGCAGAAAAACACCTTGCTCGTTGGCTAGAAGAAAGCCCCTGTCGGGCTCATGGTAAATGTCGCCCCGCGACAACGACGTTGCCAGGGTTAAAACAAGATCGGATGCGTTCGCCTCGTTAACAGCGGTGACAATGCATTCCAGTAATGCTTCGGCCGAGACCGGTCCGGTCAATTCATGGGGGCTGTTCGGAACCGCGATCTCTTCACCGGAAGGCCGCCCCTGCTCATCCGAAGCTGTCAGGTCTTCCCGCGCTACAACATCGCCTTCCTCGCTCAGATACATCCCCGCGGTCGATCCCGCTCCCAAAACGTATTTCCCGTCGCGGGTTAGCAGCGCCGACGCACACTCGTTCCCCTGCGCGTCCAGCCCGATCAGGCACGTTGAGCTATAGAGCCGGGAGCGGTCCACACGATGGAGGGCGATCCGCGAAATGCTCCCCTGAAACATAATGTCAATTTTTCGGCTCATGTACTTCTCCGGCCTCTCGTTTTTCAGGTGTGCATGAAGGCGGGATTTGCGCAGGAAGTCGAGGAAAAAGTGGCCAAAGAATTCTTTTACCCGGCGCGAGAAATCCCTTGATCTTCCCGCCAACCGAAGCGATGTGTTGCTTCGTGAAATGCCGATTTGAAAGGAGGATATGAATGGCGCGCTACATCCTGACCAACTTGAACACCGGAGCGATCCTCGGCCAAAAGCTCGATTCTGGAGGCATGCGCCTCTTCGTGAGCATCGCCGAGGCATACGAGACGCTGGCCCGGATGGAGGCAGCGGACGGCGAAAAAGTCGATGAGCCGGGCCGAACTTTCAATTCCTGGACTCTGTGTGAAGTCAATCCGGTCGAAAGGCCGTAACCGAAGGGAGTGCCCATGAAAAAATGCGATGTCCAAATCGGCAAGACATACACCGCGAAGGTCAGCGGTTTCGTCGTGCCGGTGCGTATCGTGAGCGAGTACCCCCATGGCGGCTGGATCGGAATCAACATCCTGACCCGCCGCGAGGTGCGCATCAAGACCGCCGCGCGTCTGCGGCGCGAAATCGACCCCCACATAACCAAACCCCAAACCAAAGCGTAGGAGGAGAATACCATGACCACCAAGACCATCACGATCAAAGAGGCCGCCGAGAAGTACCTGACCCATCTGGGGGAACTCGGCAAGAACGAGCGGACCGTCGAGACATACGGCCGCCACCTGGACCTGGCCATCGCACACTTCGGTGAATCCAAAGACATCGCCAAGATCCTGCCAGTCCACGTTTCCGCCTTCTTCAAGAGCGACGCGGTCAACAAGCTGATCCGCGAACCTAGGAAGGAGGGGGAGCCGCCTCGGGAACGCCCCCGCAGTCCTCACACGGTGGCTCAAACGAAAAGAGTTCTGCGCCAGATGCTTGTGTTCTGTAAGGACCAGGGATGGACGGACAAGGTGCCGCTGCCCAAGTCCGAGGCCGAGAAGGTCAAAGAAAAGACCGATCCTGATCATCCTGCTGAAGCCGGCCGGGAGGAATGACCAATGGGCGACAAGGTCAAAATCCCCGCCAACGTCCTCGAAGGCATAAAGGCGGTCCGGATATCCGGTCGTACGAACATGCTGGCGCGTGATGTTGTCGCCGCCATCGCCCTGGAACTCGGATACGTGGACGCGGCTTTCTGGCTGGATGACAAGGCCAATCACAAAACCTACGCCACCGGCATTTTCAACGGCTTCGCCGAGGAGGATTCTCCCACTCCGTAAACTCCCGCCACAGCACGATCCCGCCTCTTGCGCCCTTTGCGGGGCGCTTTTCTTCGGGCGGAAGAATTTCGCATAACTACTTGTTTCGCCTTGACTTTCACATGCGCCGAAGCCCTCATGCGGTCCATGAAAACGAGGACCACAAACCACAGGGAGATGAACATGACGGAGTTTTACCAGACGCGCATGGGGCGCACGTTCTATGACCACACCCTGCCGACCATCGCAAAGGAACTGGGTCGGCTCAACGGGCTGCTGGAACGAATCGCCACGGCAATGGAAAAGCAGAACCCCGGCCAGAGCGAAGGCCAGGACCAGAGCAACCAGGAGGTCAACGATGGCAAAGCCTAGATTGCGACGCGGAATGATCATGCGGTACGTGGGCGACGACCACGCTTTCATGAAGGGACTCAAAGTCAAACTGATCGCCCCGATTCGCGGGGGCTGGTGGGATGTCGCACCCTGGATCGAAAAGGACGAACGCTTTTCCTGGGTCACCAGCGACGCCCGCCGCAAGGATCTGGTCCCGCTGGACGAGGAGGGAAAATCATGAAACTCGAAATCGCCATCGACGTGCTCCAGTCCATGATCGAACGCGCCCAGGGGAATCTGATCGCCATTCCGGAAGAGGAAGAGGTTGAAGCCCTGCAACGCGCAATCGACTGCCTGACCACCGCCGTCATCAAGCGGGAGGCTGAAATCAACCGGGCCGTCCACATGATCCGCGAGATCAGCGGGTGGCCTGACAAGGACGTTTCGGAAGTATGGATTTTCCTTCGTGACAAGATTCGGTTCAGCGAGGACGAGAAACTGGAAATCGAGAGCCGCCTGGGAATCAGGTAGGGGGTGACCATGAATTTCAAGCAAGCGATCAAGGTGCTTCGCGCCCGCAAGCGACGCACAACCGGCAACGAGGCCGAGGCCCTGGCCATCGCCATCGAGCAGATGACCAAGGCCGACCGCAACCGGGAGGCCGAGATCGCCAAGGCGGTGGAGCTTATCCACGACGCGGTGTTCGACTCTGAGGGCAATCTTCACGAAAGCGCCTGGAGCTACATCAAGGATCGGATCGACTTCCCGCCCGACGACAAGGCCGAAATCATCCGGCGGCTCGGTCTGGACGAAAAGGAGTAGCCGGTGAATCTGCAAACCGCCATCGACCAATTCCTCACCCGGCTCGAAGCCGAGGGTAAAAGCTCGCACACCATCAGCTGCTATCAGCGGGACCTGCGATCGCTTGCGGCATTCGCGGGCGACATCGCCGTCGCCGAACTCACCGAGGACCTGCTGGCCCGGTTTCTTCTGTCCGACTCCGTAACGAAAACGCACACGGGCGCCCGTCGCGGCCAAGCCAGCATCGGGCGCATAAAGGCCTGCCTGAAATCGTTTGGGCGCTTTGTGGCCAACGTGGGCGCGACGGGGCGCGACCCCGCCGCATGGATCAAAGTGAAACGCCACCAGCGCGAGACGCCCAGCTATCTGACGCCCCAGGAGGTCAAGGTCCTGGTGAAAGCCGTGGCGTCCCGCAAGGGCGCGGCAGCCGAACGCGATCTGGTCATGCTGAAGATTCTGCTCGGCACCGGCATCCGGCTTGCGGAATTGGTCGGGCTGGACATCGCCGATATCAGGCTCGACGACAAGAAGCTGAGGCTTCGCCACACCAAGGGCGGGCATGCCCAGGAACGATTCATCGCCACCGACCTGCGCCGCGCCCTGCGAAAATACATCCGCGAACGCAAGAAGGTCGCCGCCGACTCCGAAGCCCTGTTCCTTTCCAACCGCAACACCCGCATCAGCACCCGCCAGGTGCAGGCCCGCATGAAGCTCTGGCTCGCCTGGGCCGGGCTCGACGGAAAGATCACCGTCCACGGTTTGCGCCACACCTTCGCCACGACCCTTTATGGCCGCACCCGCAACCTGCTGCTGGTATCCAAAGCCCTCGGCCACGCCCAGGTCGCCACCACGCAAATCTACGCCCACATCGCCGACGACGAACTCGAACAGGCACTCGAAGCCCTTTAGAACGACCAGCAGCGCCGCGATTCTTTTATGCGCATAAGGCGTCTTATGAGACGTTCCGTGGAAAATCGAGACGCGCAACGTCGCGGAACTTCGAGACCCGCCGACCGGACCGCCAACGACTTCTGCGAACTTATTTTTGCGTTTTGCCGTCATCCGTCTCTTTTTCCTTGGCATCTTTCACGCGGGCCAGCAGAGCCACCGCCCATTCAGCGGGCGTGGTGGTCGGCCCGGAACCGCTGTCGCGCTGGGCGCGGGTGGTTTTCAGGCACTCCAGCTGCTTGCGAAAGAGCACGTCGTAATTGCCGACTGCGGCATCGGCATTGCCGAGAACCGCGCAGTGCCACTTGGCGTAATAAAAAGCCGCCATCGATGCCTGGGCGAGGTCGGTTGATTCGTTGAGATCGAAGTCCCGGTGGATCGCGGCGAGCAGTTCCTCGAAGATCGCCTTCTCCTCGTCGGTCAGCATCTTTTTCACGTAAGCGCCGTGCTTGAGACCGTTGAGGTTGCCGCGCATCTTTTCCGGCGGCGCACCACCGTGGTTTTTCGGATTGGCACCATGGAAGCGGCAGACCTTGTAGCCTTCCACGACCGGGCTCTTGCACCGCTGGCCGGTGCTTTTCGATTTCGCCTTGCAGCGAAGGACGCGCCGTCCCAGCACAACAACGAAATCATCGTCGTCGCCAACCGGAAGTGAGGCGGCGTTTTGTTCGGCGACATTACCGGGGTTGGATTTCGCTTTTTCGTCGGTTAATTCAGCCATTTTCACTCCGAGTCACGAGGGATTGACCCTCCGATATCGGCCATCTCGCGCCAGGCACTTTCCCCATCAGTAGAAACGATGAACGCGAACCGGCCAATATCAGTGGGTGGCAAAAACACGTAGACACTTATTTCTTCCCCGCTTTTTGCAAGATGAAACGCACCGCGCCTCTGGTGAGCAGATAGGTGTCCGCGATCTCGGCGATGGACTTGCCGTCGTTGAACATCCGAACGACTTCCAGGTTGCGCTTGATCCGTGCGGCGTACTTCCGGGAAGGGATGTAGAGATACCCACCGGAAAAATGGTTCTGGATTTGCTCGACCAGTTCCGGGGGAAGGATCCCCTCGGCATTGATGTACCGATTGAAGGGCATCAGATCCTCACCTCACGCCGGGGGATGGGTTGGGACGGCGGCACGATTATTCGCTCGGCGGGCAGATTCTCCTCGAGGTCCTTGATGAATTCCCGGAGGTCGGATTCACCCATCGAATCGTAGTGGGCGCACCGGACCTTGCGGCGCGACAGGACGGTATGGAGGGAGTAGGTTTTTTCATTGCCCGCTGAGGTGACCCATTGTCCGGCGGCGCATCGAACCCGACGTTCGCGGGTTCCATTGCGGGGGCAGGTATGGGTTGAAACCTTGCAGTGGAGACAATTGGCGCAATAGATGTGTGTGGATTTGGTTCTGCTCATGATTTTCTTTCCTTGGTTTGGGGTTTGCGAACCGGGGATGACCCGGACGTTTTTCTGTTGAGGGCATAGGGAACCCGGTCGTGAAATTCAGCGCGTTTTCCGGGATTCCAGTGTTGGACGGGCCTGTAGTATCCGCAGATGCGGGAATAAACTTCAGTGCGAGCCTTGCATTTACCCATTGGCACAGGCCTCCGGGTGAGCATCGGCGGGCGGCACGAATTCGATGTCGCTGAAAACGGGGATGCCGAGTGAGCGTGCTACTTCGATTTCGCGGGCCGTGCCTTGAGAACCGGCCCAGCCATCGATGAGAACAACAAGATCGGAACGGCGCACCATTTCGAGACCGCCGTTGAGAAAGACTTCCTCGGAGGCTGCGCCTGACATGAACGCGGAATTGAGATGCGGGCAGATCACGGCGTATCCCAGGGACCAGAGGCGTGCGGCCACTTCACGGGCAGCAGCGATGTTTTGGGCGACGTCGTTGTGGGTGCGGCCACGGTACGGACCGGCGGTATATGCTACTTTCATTTTCTCCTCCATCAGAACAGCCGGGCCTGTTGCGGCGGCTGCGTGGGTTTGGGTTGAGGGGGTTGGGTTTCGGGTTTCGGTGGTGACGTGGGAGCCGGACTTGGGGTGTAAAAATCCTCCGGAATATCCCGCTGCGGTCCCACGTATGTGATTTCGCTCCCGGGAAATGCGTGCATCACCATCGAAAGTTTGCGCAGGTCCTCGGCGGAAATTTCGATGCGATCCTGGCCAGCCCTGTCGGTGTAATCGGGAACGAGCGTGAAATCCCCGGGCTTGGATTTGACGTGGACCTCGACGCCCAGGGCCTTGAACGACTCGACGTCCTTGGGCGTGAGTTCGCGGGAGACGAGGGTCGCGGCGCAGTCTTCAGCGGATTCATGGTCGAACCCGCCGTCAAATTCCATGATCGCCGCGCGTTCGTCCCAAGACTCGACGATACCGATGGCATGGTCATGGGTGGGCGCGACATATAATTTCTCGTCCAGGGTGTCCAGCGCCGTGAGCAGAGCCTTGTCGCCGAGGTGCTCCAGTGCCCAGGTGTTTATCGCGTTGAACCGCTGGCGCAGAGTTTTCCAGGTTTGGGCTGCCAGCTTACCGGCTTCGTGCGCTTTTTTGGCTCGCTCCATCCGGCGACGAAGCCAGGCGTAGTACGGGGCATCGAGGCGGCGATAAACGGTATTGCCGATCATCACGTCCTGGGGATGGTCGGGGGCATTTTCCAGTGTGATGTGCCTCAGGTCCGTGGCGACGCGCAGGGCGACCTTGTTTTTTTCACTCATGGTCTTCCTCCTGGGGATCGAAGTCGGCCAAATCGCCGGAAAGCGTTTTGCGGTGGGTTGGGTGGGTTGCGGTGTGTTCTCCAGCAGATTCTTCCTGCGCGCCCGCGTACGCGGACCGGGAATTATTCACCGCACTCACCGCATTCACCGTGGAGCATTGATTTTGTTGAGGATTTTCCTGCGGTGAGTCTGCGGTGGGTTGATTTGACTCACCGCGCGGTTTTTCGGCCTTTTTGGAAAAGAGATCGACTATTTCACCGGGTGTTCTGCCTTCGCCGTCGCTGACATTGACGAGGCCGTAGGTCTGGTTTTTGGTTCTGGGATTTCGCTGGATCGATATCCGGTAAATATCAAACTGCCGATCGCGCATGGCGCTGAGGGCTCGTCCGAGCCGAATCTTCTGGGACTGGGGGCCCTTGTCGCCGATGGTTGCGGAGAGCAGTCCCCGCTCAGTGGCAAGACCCAGGAGTTCGGCAGCGGCCACATATCGCGGCCCGAACCGATCCCACCATTCGGCGGTGAACTCCCGCCATTCGTTGCCCTCGTGGTCGGCGGCTTCATATAGTTCTTCGAGATCACCGAGAAAACCGGGGATATCAGCGAACTTCAGGATGCCGCCGATGGTGCGTGCCCAGGAATCGAAGGACCCGAACGATACTTTTTCCGTCTTTTGGCCCGCGACAACCCAGCCGCGAATGATGGTAAGAAGCGCGGTGATCAGTGCGGATCTGTTGCGCTCTACCCAGTCATCAAGGGGAGAGTGTTTAAACCCCGAGAGCAACCACGGCCGATCATGATGGGAGTCGATTCGGATGCGAACGCAGCGCCGGGCGATCTCCAGGGTAAGCGTGGGATTGTTGGCGGTGGCAAGCCAGAGCGCATTGTTGGGTAAGGTGACGATATGGCTGGAACCCAGGATGCGGTCGCTCCACTCGGTGTCCGTAAGCACGCTGGCCAAGAATGCCGACCTGATGCCCCCGGAAATATTGTCGAGGAGGATGATTTGGGGTGCGCGGCTCAGTATCGATGTGAATTTCTTGGCGTTTTCTCCCTCGTCCCTGACGAGCGGCAAACTGGCGGCTTCCTTTTTGGCGAGGGCGATTTTCGATATCGCTTTTGCAAGCAGCGACTTTCCGGTGCCCGGTGATGGTGATTCGATCAGGTGCAAGGGCGTCGGCCCCTGGATCATGCGGCGCACAAAGGGATGCAACAGCGCGGCGATGGCATGGGCGCGATCCGATGGGGCCGTGAACGGAAAATCGACGAGCAGGTCGTTGATCAGCAGGGAGCGTGCCTCGGCCACCTGGGAATCGGTGGGGTGCTCGGGAACATTCACCGGTTCGAAGCCGCGTGGACGATGAAGCCAGAGTCGAGCATCACGGTGATATCCCGGCGCTTGGACGAGGCTGCCGTTTCGATCAAAAGTGGGGGTGGTTGCAACGCTTTCCAACGGAGGAAGCGAGTGATGCGGCCGCTTCACCATAACCATCGGAAGTTCCTTGGGCGGATTGGCGGGCAACTCCATGTCGGGAGTTCGCCGAACCCAAGAGGCGATGCTGCATAAGTGATCGAACATGATGGTGGCGTCCACGGGAATGATTTCCGGGGTGTCTTTGAAAAAGGTCAGGCACACCGGGGAGCCGGTTCTCATGAACAGCTTCGGCGGATAATTGGAGGACTGAACCGCCGCCCAAGCCTCATCGCGGATGTAGCGAAAATGGCGGTTGTTCACGATGATGGTGGGAAGGCGGGGGCCATCACCACCATTACTTTTCGGGCCATCACCCATTACTTTTTGGGCCTTCGGACCATTACTTTTTGGCTGAATGTAATGGTCGGGCATTACTTTCGGGGTTGCTGAACCATTACTTTCCGCCTCGATGTAATGGTCTCCATTACTTTTGGCATTACTTTCGGTTTCGGATGTAATGGTCGCGGTGGGTTCCGCCATTACTTTTTGCGGTAAAATGTAATGGTCTTGCTCGTTGCGGAGGATCTGTTCGTCTTTCGCCATACGGTGGAGCAGGACGCGAGTCGAGTTTTGATCGCGTCCCAGGCGCTCGGCGACGTCTTTGGGAGCAAGAGGCTCCTCGGCCTCAATAAGGCATTCCAGAATCTCCCGGCGCTTTTTCGATTTGACCCCGTCGACCAATTCCGCCGGATCGATGTCCATGAACTCGGCGATCTCCTCGTCCGTGGGCAACGGCGGGTGATCATGTCTCGGCGGCTCCCATCCGGCCTTTTTCGCCATATCGAACAGGGTGCCGAGGGTGACGCCGCCGCCGGACGAGAAGCTCCCCCACTTGTCCTCGGGTTCACAGGCCACGTATTTGTCGCCGCGAGCGCTCCACGAATCCCAGATGGAAAGTCCGGCCTGCGGTTCCCATTCGTGGAGAGCCATGCCGATCCGGACCCAGTCGTCGTAGGAACAGTCGGGGGATATGGAGTCCAGGGCAGAGATGACGAGATCGGAGTCGGTTGCCGGATAATCGGAGGGGCCAGATGATGGGCTGCGGGGCCCGGTACTTTTCTCCTGCCTCTTGGGCCTCTTCTTTAAAACCACATTGCACAAATCATCCGGCACCTGGTCAACGATGGCGGCGAGATCGGCAACTGAAAACCGTTCGAATTCCTGGGGATCGCTGGGCGCGGGTTCGCCATCGTCGCCGACCACGTAAAACCTGTTGCCGCCGTCCTTCGCATCGAACCAGAACGGCAACCAGACTAGGTTGCCCGCCGAGTGCTTGGTGCTGCTCACCTTGTTCTGTTTCGGGAAGCATTCGATGCCCCTGTTGGTGCGTACATCTGCGATCTCGCCGGTAACCAGGGGTTGATCGACCGGTGCAATGAAATGGCCGAGCAGTCTGGCATCAACAGCCGGAACCGGCTCTTCGAAAAACACCCAGAGATGCCATCCGGCGCCGCTGCCCGATTTTTCGATGTGGACGGGGATGCCGAGTTCGCAACACCGTTGGTAGCACACCATCATCGTTGCCAGCGGATCAGCCAGCGTCGTGCCCTTGGAGTGATCGGCGCCCGGGCCGTCGAAATCGAGACAAAGCCAGGAGGCGGTATCATCGGGGGCGACCGAATAGCTTCCCAGACGATCAAAACCCCGCCCATCGGCAACTTGGCCGGATGTTCTGCGATTGATGTAATTGAGCGGCGGGGCCTTGCCGCCGGACGGTCCGACCACATGGAAAGCGATGAGATCGCCAAGGGCCTTCTCTTCCCGAACAGGACGCGGCCGGGATTTCGTTTCTCCGGATTTGCGATCCACCCACGATTGGCAGGCCGCGACGATGTCGATCCGGGCAAAAAAGTATTCGCGCAACAGGCGACAGGCTTTTTCTTGCTCCGAGGTCAACCGCCTACCCATGGATCGCCTCCTGGGTAAGCCCGTCCTTTCGCCAAAGACCAAGGAAGGTGCTGCGATTGTCGTTGGCCTGTTTCTGGGCGCAGTTTCGGATGCCCCAACGATCGCCGATGATGATCGTCGTTTCCTGGGCGCGGGATACGCCGGTGTAAAAGAGGTTCTGGCTGTGCATGAACGAATGGCTCTTGTGGATCACCACGACCGCACAGGGAAATTCGCTGCCCTGGGTCTGGTGGATCGTGAGGGCATAGGCCAGCTGCAGGTCGCTGAGATTGCCGTCGGATCGTTTGAGAAGGACCTCGGCGTTTTCGAATCGGACGCGCAGGTCGCCATTGGCGAAAACCTGGGTCACGCGCCCGATGGAGCCGTTCATAATGCCGAGGTCATAGTTGTTGCGGCGCTGGATGACCTTGTCGTGAAGCAGGAACCGGGGGCGGCGATTGGCTTTTACGGGCTCGACATCGACGCCGTACAGCTTTTTCTGAATGAGCCGCTGGAGTTCGAGATTCAATTCCTCGACGCCGAGCGGATCCTTTCGCTTGGGCGTGAGCAACTGGACGTCCTCGATGAGATCGAAACCCAACTTGTCGGCCAGGATGGAATCATAGAGATCGCAAACGAGCCGCCGCACATCCCAGGCGTCAGTAAAATTGTCGATCCGGTACCAGGGGCGACGACCGCTGGGCAACACCGATTCCGAAGTCTTGGCGACCTTACCGGACAGCACATCAATGGAGTTTTGCCGAAGCTCACCGGCCTGCCGAACGATATCAGTGAGCACCACGCCGGGCACGATGCCGGTATGGATCAGGTCGCGCAGCAGATCACCGGGGCCAACCGGCGGCAGCTGGTTATGGTCGCCGACGAAGACTACGGCGGTTTTGTCGTGATCAATGGAGCGCAGCAGACGCCACGCCAGCGGGATATCCACCATTGATGATTCGTCGATGACAATAATGTCGCAGTCGATGGGATCATCCGGACCTTTGCCCCACTCATGACCGTTGTATTCCAGTAACCGATGGATGGTGGATGCGCGTATGCCGACCACCTCCTCAAGTCTGCGGGCGGCTTTGCCGGTGGGCGCACAGAGAACCACCCGGAAACCGAGGGATTCATAGAGCCGAGCCAATTCACCGACTGTGAAAGTCTTGCCGCTTCCACCACCGCCGGAAATCGTGACAATCTGGTTGGTGAGCGCAACGACAACCGCTTCGCGCTGTTTGGGATTGAGGTCGGGACAGAGTTTACCATCACGCACCTGTTGCCAGATGCCGAGCAGGTCCATCACCAGGGGGTGGTCACGGTCGCCGTTGCGAAGCCAACCCTCGACCTCCCGCTCCATCATGTGGATGGACTTTCGAGCCACAAGCCAACGCCCGTCATGGGAATCGCACGCGAGCTTGCCCGCTTTGATCAAACCATCCAATTCGTGTTCGATAATGTCACGGGAGTTCAGGGCGTCCATTATTAGGAGCCTGTTGGCCTGTTCGATGAGGTCTGATTCCTCGATCCAGGTGTGCCCTTTGTCGAGGGCGGTATCGACGCAATCGATTATTCCGGCACGAACACGCGGTGGAAAGTCCTTGGCGATGCCGATCTTCCGGGCAATGGCATCAACTCGCTTGAAGCCGAAGCCGCGTACGTCCCGCACGATGAGATACGGGTTGTTCTTGATGATAGATACCGCGTCGTTCTCATATTTTTCGATGAGCGTTCGGATCTGATGATGAGTAAGACCAAAGGCGGAAAGCTCCGATGCGGCCACGTTGCTGGCCTGGCGCTGCATCCATTCGGTCCGAATGTTGCGGGCCGCTTCGATTGTGATGGGACCGGCTTTGGCGATCGCCTCGGGGTTTTCCACGATGATCTTGCCGAAATCCCGACCGAACTTTTCCGCAATGCGCCGAGCTTTAACAGGGCCAAGGCCGACAAAAACAGGATTGTCCGCAAGATATCGTGCAAGCCCTTCCTCGGATAGATTGAGATCGTGCGTGAGCGTCTCGGTTTTGAACTGTCGCTGATATTTGGAATGCATTTCCCAGTCGCCGTGGAGCACAACTTGCTCGCCGACCGCCGCGACAACGGTTCCGGCAAAGTTGATCAGCTTGCCGTTGTCGTCCCGTTTCAGGCGTCCAGCCGTATAGGTCGGCGATGAAAAAAAGAGGTGCTCCACCCGTCCGGAAATGGATTTTGATTCATGTTCGATGTGGGATGCCGTTTTCAACTGTCATGCCTTTCCTTTATGCTTCGATTCGTTCGGTTCCATTCCGTTTTGATCCGATCCACTCATCTTCATTCGTTTTTCAATTCCACCGGCCGAGGCCGACTCGATTCGACCACGGACGCTGAAATCGACCTTTTCAATCCTTTCCATTCCGCTTCATTGCCTTCCGGTCTGATTTCCTCCTATCCCCTTCCGTCCGATTTCTTCCGTTACTGATCACTGCGGTTGAATGGTCAGCGAAACCCCCGATTAAGGAGGCTCCGCTGGGCGTTCAAATAAATTCCAAACCATCCTTTTCTTTTCACTCCATTCCGCCCGGCTGCTTTTCTATCCTTTCCACTCCGCCGCTATCCGTTTGCCTTCTCTCCGGTACACTGCTCGTCTCTAGTCATTTTTCTTTTTCCGCCGCCATGTTCAGGAAGGCTTTGATGTTCGGTGCTTTGCCGCTGATGTTGGCGGGGATCAGTTTCTTGGTGTCCACGGTGGCGACGCGGTAGATCGCGCCGGTGCGAAGACGCTCCATTTCCAGGTGCCTTTTCGCGTCATCGTCCAGCTGGTCGGCGTTGATCTTGACCAGGACGCCCATGGTTTTTTTCGTGTGGCGCGTGGCCAATTCCCGACGGCCCTGAGCGAAATCCACCGCCTCTGCCTCGGTAAGGCGGCGGAATCCCACTTTGGTCACGGTGTCGATGAAGATTTCCTCGTTCCACAGATTCTTTTGAGCGGTGTAGAAACAGCCGCGCTTTTTCTCCTGGTAATCAACGCCACGCCGGGCATGTAATTCCTCGTATGTGATGACCTCGCCCGGCTCCAAAGCGCGAAGATCGTTCATGAGGGCGGTGGTTTCCGGGCTCATACGAAAAGGCGGGAACCGATTGACGACCTGGGCCTGGGATGATGTGTCCATGACGACCTCCTTATTTCTGCTTCCAGACCAGGTCCTCAACAACGAACCGCCCGTAATAACCGTTGTTCTGGGGGCGGAATCTGCCGAGCCCGTTGAAAAAGCCGGTGGCGACGATGTGCTCCTCGAAAATGTCCTTGGTGATTTCCGGCGCGGCGATGTGAACGGTCGCCTCGGTGCGCCATTCATCGATGGTGGGAAATACGCGGGCGACTCGTTTCGCTCCACCCCGTTTGCCGTCGGAGGGCACGTGGATTTTTTCGGGATAGATGCGCGGGTCTTCGATGTGAACGCCGAGGTAAAGACGCTGATCGATGGCGATGCCCTTGGTGAACTGGGCGGTAAAACCCCGCTGCGATCCCTTGACCTTTTTGCCGAGAAACTTCGCCGTTTCAGAGAGGGCGTAATGCAGGGCCATCGGCGGGATGAAAACCTGGCCGTCACGGTCGTAGTGCAGCTTTTCCCGCCAGTGCTCGTCCTCCCACTCGTCGTAGGACTGGTTTTGGCCCTTTTCGATGTTGAGATACCGGCTGTTGCTGTAGGGCGACTGCCCGATAATCGAGAATTTCGCTTCAACAAATTGGATGCTCATGATATGCTCCTGTCAGTGTGAATGTTCTGTTTCGCCGCCCGCGCCATGGGCGGCTTTTGTTTGCCGTTCCTTTGCTTTGCAGCCCGTTTCTGCCGTTTCCGGTTCTGTCCGATCCTTTCGTCTTCTTTCCGGTCCAATCGTTTTCCGAAGACATTCGGCCGCCGCGATCAAAAAATGTTCGGTGAAAGCCCGGGCGATCTGCCTGTTGGAACAGGGGATAACCGGAATGCCTTTGTTAACGACGATGCTGATCAGTGCTCCGAAGACGCTTGCGGGGTGAGCGCCGGATCGGTAGCTGCCGGAGAGGATGTCGGAGAGATTTCCCTCGACGACCACGCAGGAATGGGCATATTCGGCGAGCTTTGTAAGTTCCAACCCGAACCTGCGACGATCCGAGATGACGGATTTCACAAAATCGTCCAGCGACTTTCGTTCGACAGCGATGGAGGTTTCCATCCCCTCGACCGAATAATCCCCGGCGGGCAATGCGCGGCGTTCCGTCATCACCCCCTGAAACTCGTAGGGGATCTGTTCCCTGGTATCGATGATGATGGTCGGCGTATTCATGTTCAAAACGCCGACAACGCGCTTTTGGCGGCGTCCTGATAATCGCCGTCCGGATTCTCAAGCACGATGCGTTTGTTGAAATAAATGTTGGAATACTCGCCGCGCGTGCGCTTCGTGACCTCGAGTCCCACGTCCAGAAGTTCGTTCAGGCGATTCGGAAGATCGGACAGTTTGGCCAGTTCCAGTCCGCAGAGGAGCAAATCGGCCTTCAAATATTTCAGGTTATCCCGGCTGGCCATTACGCTGTTGCGAAAGAGCATGCGGCCGCGATGCTGGGGACCGAGCACCCGCAACTGCCACTTGAGCATGGGGGCGCCGTTCTGCGTGTTCCCCATTTCGACCTTTTCCACCTTGGCTTGATATTTTCCATCGGGAAGGTCGTCGAACTGGTTGGGTTCCACTTCCGCTGCCGCGTAATCATCATCCAGCGCGGCGAGATCGAAGTTCTGGTTGTCGTATTGGTCTGTCATTATCGTATCCTCCGTGTTATTGGGTTTTCTTGGTCGTGGATTGGGATTTGGGTTCGCTTGCGGGTTTGCCGTTGAAAGCCCGCACAAAGGCGTCGTAATTGAGGTCGATCACTTCGGGCAGTCGCCCCGTGCGATCACCGGCCTCGTAACCGGGATGAGGCTGCGTGCGCATGACCCGGCGAATGGACTGCTTGCCATCCGGCCCGGAAACGGTTTCCAAATCGCAGTACAAGATCATGTCCGCGAGGCCCAGAATGAGTTTGCGGGGTTTTTCGGGCAGCGACGGTACCGTCTTGTGTTTGGGGCCGGTGCGGGTCTGGATTTCCTGGACCGTCGCGTGGGAAATCAAGATCAGACCGAAGTCCAGCATGCTCATTTTGTTGATGACCCGCGTGAATTCGTTGAGGACGAGGCTGTGACCTTTGCCGTAAGAAAGATCTCCTTCGAAATCGACTTTGTGTTTTTCGCAGATGTAGCGTCGGCAGTAGAACCAGGCGTTATCGACGGTGTCCACGATGATGTTTTTGAAATCGTGATTGCCGGACGCCAGTTCGTTGCAGGCCTCCAGAAGCTTCTCCCAGCAATCAATATTCACTTGATAGGTGGAAAGGGCATTGAGGCCGGCCTCGGTCGCCAAAAATATGGCGTTCGGAAAACCGCTGGCCCACGTCGATTTTCCACCCTTCGGGTGTCCGTAACAGAAGATGTTGAAGTCACTGAGTTCCGTCAGGGGTTCGGTTTTTTGCTTTGGTAAAAGCATGGCTGTCTCCTTCGTCAAAAAATGGGCTGGTTGTTTGTGTTGTCATCGTCGATAAGCTCGGAATGCGGCGGCTCGATGCGGTACAGGTTGTCGCGGACCAGGGGCGACATGCCGCTGCTGCAAAGCGGGTAATACGCGCAGGGGCGATTCCACTTGAAGCAGAAATCGGTGTTCTGATACCAGGAGTCCCGCCTGCGAGCGTCGAGGAAGCTCTGAGTCAGTTCCCAAAGTTCCGCCTGGAGCATGGCAAAGCGGTCGCGGGAGATATACAGCACCTCCCGATGGAACATCCCCGGTTCGGAATACTTTTCTGCGAGGCGAGCCTGATAATCATCGTCGCTTTCCGGCAACCGCCGTTTTGCCGATGATTTGCCGGTCTTCGATTTGGCAATGAGTGCGGCGCGGCGAACTTCGAACTCGGTCTCGGTCTCGCCTTTGGATTGCTGGAGCCTGGCCTTACAGAGGATGTTATAGATCACCCCGGAAATGCGAATGCTCAGGGCTTTTTCGATGTACCAGCTGTAAAGGATGATCTGAAAATCGGTCCAGAGCCGTTCCAGGTAACCCGAATCGATGTTCGACGCGGTTTTGTGTTCGAGTAGGAAATACTCACCCCCGTCTTTGACGATTCCGTCGACTTTCCCAGCCAAAATGAAACTGCGCGACGCCGCCCCGGTAGCGGGGTTGATAATCTCCCCCTGGAACGTTTTTTCCAGGGCGATAACATCGAAATCCTCTTCCGGGTAAAGAGCGGCATAAGCCCTCATCATTGCGATCGCCAGATGCCAGTCCCGATTCTGGTCGTCATCGGAGGCGCGATCCGGATATGCGCGATCGATAAGATCGAGCACCTTGTCGAGATTGCGGGTCCGGTGCCAGCATTCGAGGAACCGGTGGATGGCCGAGCCGAAGAGAAGATTATGATCTTCCGACAACGTGACGAGATGCTCGATGTATCGCTTCATGCATGCCATGCGGCAATTTCTGAAAAGGCTCCACATGGAATAGGTTGAAATCATTCGTTCGGCGGTCATACGGATTTCTCCTTTTTGAGGTGCAGCATATCGAAAGCGAGGGTCCGAAATTTTGGCCCGACCCTCATGCAAGGGGACTTTTCACTTTGTTTCCCATGGGAAGACAGAGACAAAGGCGCTTTGTGTGGCCCCTTGAAATGCCATATGGAATCCCTTGGAAGATCCGGGCAAAAAGCAACGAAAAACGGCGCAAAATCGTGGATGAGTTTTCGGTACTTTTTATTAAAAACTCTTCCAGCGGGGAGGCGGGGAAGCTCTCTCGGCGTTTGCAAAGGCCCTCCTCGTTCAAGTATCCTGGACCTACGGCAGGTAATAAGGTTTGATTCGTTGATCGAACCGGCAGGTGTCCACCACTTCCAACGGGCTCCCGGGAACTACAAGGTCATCGTCCGGGGCGTAGAGAATTTGCGGAGGAAGTTTATCAATCCGAAGGCATCGGAAGATGAAACGCGATATCCTTATACCAACCCTTCGCAAGTTGGCCAAGCAGGCAGCCAACCTTCAGACGGAAGCCAAGCGTCTGGGGCTGTTCACAGACGACCGCGAGCTTCTGACCTGTCCGAAATGCGGCTTGATGGAAGACGTTCGAATCGATGGAAGATTGTTCACCTGCTGTTTGGACGATCCCAATTCGGATACCGGCCTGCGGTTCGTTGAATACGATGGTTCGGAAGGACTCTTTCGGTGCCCGGCGTGCGGTACGGAAATCATTTCGAGGCGTGAATAAGAATAAGCGCAGGACCGGCCTCAGACACTACCACCGACTCTGCCTGGACTCGGTTCCGAGCAGCGGTCGGGGGACAAGGTTCAAGAATCCAAACGATAAATCCGTCGGATTTCCTCCAATATGGAATCGCGATTCTCGCCGCGCAGGCCAAGCGCCTTAAGGTCAATCTTCTCGTCACGCATGCGCTCGACAAACTCCCGCAGGTCGCTCCGAACCTTTTCCGGCACTTCCCCGGCGAACTCGGGGTCCACAATCTGATACAGGCGGAACACATCGTTCTTGTGCTTTTTGACGGCCGTGCTGTCGATGGACTGCCCTTCGGCTTTGCGTGCGGCCATGTCGAGCCAGGCATGCGCTTTGAGCGGCAGCAGGTGCTCCGGACCGAGATAGGACAGTCCATCGGCGTTCTTCCGTCCGGCCTGGATGAACTGATAGTAGTCGTCGTCCATGAGGATTGCGGACAGGCTCGATACCTCCTCCTCCATCGGAATCGGCGTCAAGTGCGCGCCGTCGGCAAGGTCGAGTACGTCCGGTCGCCGTGTGAACAACTCCAGCATGAATGGGTAATCGGCAATCGTTGGCTTCTGAAACCGATAGAACTGTCGACCGCCCATCGCCTTCTGCTGCAGCTGATATCCGCCAGCGTGGACGAAGTCCCAGAACGCCTTCACGAACGCCGCGTCGAGCGCTTCAAGGCATAGGACTATGTCGAGGTCCTTGGTCGCGCGGAACGCGATGCCTGCCACGTCCATTGCCAAGTCACACGCCGTGCCGCCGATCAACACGTACTGGTCCGCAAAGGATCGAAAGTGCTCTTTGAAGATTTCCAGGCCTTTTACCATTGAACGGTTCGCATCATTTGTTCGAGAGCGGCCTCGACGCGTTCATCTTGAACATCCTTAAGCGATAGGTACAGCGACCACGGATCGATGATGCCGTCTAAGGTGAAAAGCTCCGGGTCGTATCCCCAAATCTCGATCTCTGCCGCATCAGACTCCGGGACCGGCAGTTCGACGACTTTGGATTTCGCCTTCAGAGCATTCCACGTGTCCCGGCTCAAGGCGTACACGTCGTGGTCTGGTTCCGCAAGATCGGTTTGACGTGCAAGGGCCGTCAATCCCGCGACAGGACCTGGATGAAGATTCTTCGGCAGCCGGACATGGATGCGCTTCTTCACCGGGCTGCGAAGGAACGGTAGGGCTTTTTCCCAGAGCGCTCTGCGCGGTATGGAAGGGGTCAGGACGCGCTGCCGTCCCTCCTGGACGATCTTGTCCAGGTTCGCGGCCTCCAATTCATCGAAAGCCCGCGTCATCGACATGGTCGTGTAACCCAGGTCGTGCGCGGCCGCCGCTGGTGTAATCCTAGTTTCCCGATCCTGACGGCGTAGCAAATGGATGAACAGGGCTTGCGTCGCCGGGGCGAACCTTGGCGTTTCAACCTGGAGCTTACGGAAGTGCTCGCGCAGGTCGATACCCAACATCGGGAGATACATCTGGTTGCCGGGAACGACGAACGGTACCTTCTGCGCAATCAACCGCTTACGGTTGTACGAGGTGACCCGGTCGCGCACGTAGACGATGTCCGCATTCCATTTTTCCCGGATCAACGCCATGTGCTTGCGGATCGTGGCGGGGGAGATTTCCTCTCTCGCCAGGTCCCGCATAATCAGGCAAGGCGCGTCGTTGATCCGCGTCTCGAAGAACGCATAAAGGTTCCTCAGAACGGCGGGCAGACGATTGCCACCGGTCCACGGCTTGGTGGTGACCTGAACGTCGAGTGCCTCCTTCAGGTATCGCTCGAAGTCGATTAGCTCGTTCTTCATCGCATCTCCGCACATATATTCTGCACAGTAACCTATATAAAGTTATCGTGCGTGTCAAGAGTTAGTTTCAGGGGAAAGCCATGTATTTCATCATGAAGGCGAGCATGAGCAAGCCAGGGAAAAACCACTAAACGATTTTACCATGCATCGATGTTTCTAAACGCATTTCCGATTGCGTACCCTTGGGATAGGGCTGTCGCAGAAAAGTACCATAGTTTCGCACACCCTGGAACTTGCAAATTTCAGTCGTCGCCAATTACCTTACCGATGGAACAGTTGCGGGGTGGAAACTTCCATTATTTACCCTTGCCCTCCTCATGGGGGAGCAATATTCTGGATCAAGCTGGAGAAAGGCGAGATCATGAGAAAAGTGATTGCACTGATTCATCGGATGGCAGCGGAACGATTTTTCGGAAGCGTTACGCTCCGTTTCGAGAACGGCCGAATCCGGCACATAAAGATCGAGCAGTCTTTACAGACAAGCGACTTTTCATGACGGCAGACAAACGACAACAAGAAAAAAGGAACCACAGTTAACCCGTAATTTCGGGTGACAATTCGTTTTCTTTTGGGGTTGTCGAAAAAATCGAGCCCCGGCGAAGCGGAAGGCAAAGCCTTCACATGGCCCTACGAGGTAATCGGAAGAACCGATCCCGCGTTGGACCGAAGGCGAGGTCCTTCCGTTTCGGCGGGGCTTTTCTTTTTGAGGGGGTCGCAGTGCACGAAAAGGAAAAATGCGTTCAACTTCTGCTTAAGGATTTTCTCACAAGGCGGGACGTTGTCGCGGCGCGGCAGCAGTGGCAGGACCGCCGGAGTAGAGAGTGGATTTCCAGGCCTCGCCCGGTTAAAGCCGGCCCACAATTGGAGAGTTTGGTCGCCTTCCATGTCTATGGACCGGAGGGACGCAAGGCACCCCCATTAAATTACATCAATAACAAAACCGGGGCTCTCGTTGCCGATGGCCGTGGCTTTGACCGCTTGGGTGCTTATGCCGTCACACCGGACAATAAATGCGGGTGGCTTTGTCTTGATTTTGATGGTCCGGGCCATCCGCTGCCTTTAGCTGACCCGACGGCCACGATGCTTGCGTGCGTGGAACGCTGCCGCGCTTTGGGCGTCCCCAGCCACATCGAGATGTCCGGCAGCGGCCATGGTTGGCATCTCTGGGTGTTTTTCGAAAACCCGGTGCCGGCCTCTGATGCGCGGTTGCTCGGGCATCGTGTCGCACCCACGGATCATCTGCTCGTCACCGGCGAGCCCGCCGATATCCGAACAGGGCGTGGGATCGAATGCTTCCCGAAGCAGAACACGGTCAGCGACAAGAAAATCGGCGCGGGCAACATGGTCTGGCTGCCGCATTGGTTTGGAGCAATAGGCGGGGGAAATCAATTCCATCGGTTCACGGACGAAAGGATTCTCGCCCCGTATTTACCTGACGAGTTCGAACGACTACCGGTCGAGCGGCTCCAGGACATCCTCACCCAGGTGCCCGACGATATTAGGCACTTCGTGCTAAAAACGAAGGATGGACTAAAGGCCCCGTCGGCTCCGAAAAGTAGTCCACACGCTGCGTCCACCAACTATGCGCCAAGCGACACTCAGATGATCCAGGCGGCACTCGATCACATCTCGCCCGACGTTTCCTATGACGACTGGCTTCGTATCGGCATGGCACTTCACCACTGGGACGCGCAGGCGGGGCTTTCCCTTTGGGACGCCTGGAGCGCACTCGGCGAGAAGTATGTGGATGGCGAGCCTCCGCTCAAGTGGGACGGATTCACATCCGGCGGCGGCGTCACACTCGGCACCCTGTTCGATATGGCAAAAAAAGCGGGTTGGACCTCACCCGTTCATAAACGGGTTCCGCTGCCAAGTGACGAAGAGATCAACGATTTTATTGACGTTGACCCATCCGCATTGCTCGATGGAGCGGCTTTTAAACGAACGATCAACGCTGAAACCGCTCTTTCTGGTTCGGACGGGATCACAGTTTCAGATAGAAAGCGATTGCCGGTCATTATCGTCAATAATCGAACCGGTCCTGCACTGATCGAGGAAGCTTGGGCGGCGATTCGTGCTTCCAATTATCCACCGCGAATATTCCAACGGAATGGCGCATTGGTCCGACTCACGATGAATACGGACCCTCCGAAAATCATCCCCATGAATTTCGTCTCCATGTATGGCCTTTTATGGCGGGTTGCCAATTGCGTCGTCGATGCCAACGACATGCAGAAGTCGGTCAACCCGCCCAAAGATCTGGCTAGCGACATGCTGGAGTATCCCGACCCAACGTTACCCCACCTCGATGCCGTCGTCTCCACGCCGGTCTATGATCGCGAGGGCAATCTTGTTCAAGCGCCCGGGTATCACCGAACCGCTCGGCTCTGGATGCATATCGCGCCCGGAACATTGCCATATGATGTTCCGACCAAACCATCAGACGCACAGATCGCCGAAGCCGTTGCTCTTCTCAACAACGAACTATTTGTCGATTTTCCGTTCACCTCGCAGTCCGGCCGTGCTCATGCCGTGGCCGCTCTGTTGCAGCCTTTCATCCGGCGGATGGTCGATGGGCCGACCCCCATGTATTTGCTGGAGTCGCCGAGCCCGGGCACCGGAAAAACCCTTCTCGCGAAAGTCATCTCCAGAATTGTGCTCGGCAAGTCTGTCAACGCGGCAAGCCTCGATCTGGATGAGCAAGCTATCGCGAAAAAGATCACGGCCATTCTTCTGGGCGCACCGCAGGTCGTCCTAATCGACAACATCAATGTTCGCACTGGTCTCAAGTCGGCCGCTCTGGCCGCCGCAATGACCGCCGAACCTTATTCCGAACGCGTTTTATACCAACCCGGCATGACGGAGCTTCCCAACCATGCGTTGTGGCTTATCACGGCCAACAATCCGAGCATGTCCCTGGAGATTGCCCGCCGCTGTGTCAGCATACGCATCGACGCGCGACACGACCGACCTTGGCGTCTGCATGGATTCAAGCACGAGCCGCTGGATGATTGGGTGGTAGAAAACCGTGCGGCCTTGATCACGGCCATTCTCACCATCGTGCGTGGCTGGATCGTCGCGGGGCGGCCGTCGGGAAAATTGACCTTCGGTTCCTTTGATTCATGGGCCCGCATTACCGGTGGCATTCTTCAGTTCTCAGGCATTCCCGGATTTCTTTCCAACCTCGAAGACCTGTACGAAGCAGCGGACACCGAAGGTGGGGAATGGCGCGAATTCGTCGCCGCGTGGTGGAGCAAATTCGGCGGGCGGGTTGTACCTTTTGCGGAACTGTTGGACCTCGCCAATGAAAAGGGCTTGCTCCCATCCGTCGTCGGCGATCAGGGATCGCGCGCGCAAAAGACACGGCTCGGCCGCGCCCTCAGCGCCATGAGGAATAGGCAGTTTGATTCCTATCGAATTGTGCAGCGAAGAAACAGCCATACGAAGCAATCCGAATACACGCTGGAAGAGGTAAACGCCGACGACCAACGCATACCGCATGGAATGGCTCCGGTCCTGCCGCTTTTTGCGGGTGATCGTCAGCCATCGAGCGCATCATCCGCAATATCGTCCGCGAAAAATAATTCTAAAAATCAGCCAGTTGCGGATGATGCGGAAGATGCGGAAGACATTTCCAATTTGCTGGATAACGAGGGCGATAAAAAAGGGATGGAGGGGGTATATGAGAACAATAGAGGGCTATCATCCGCATCAACCGCAAACGTAGAAATTCATCAGCACAATCAGCAAGTTAGCCATGCGGAGGATGATTCGAGATTATCTCCGGCATCATCAGCGGATCTCGCCGACTTCGAACCTGAGGAGGATTAAAGCCATGAGACAAATCAGTCTTGCCCGAGCCCTGAACATCCCGCAGCGATTTGCGGAGGAAATCTACCAGGATCTGGTCAAGGACAACAGCGGCGTCGAGCGTGAAATCTGGCGGAGCTTCTCCCGGATGAAACTTCAGCGGGAGATTTACCTGCGTCAATACTCCGGCCCACGCGGCGGATATGACAAGTGGATCGGTTTAATGCTGGAAGAAACCGTCAGGGACCTTATCGAAAAATTCATCACAGGCGAAGCGGTCCCCCGGGGTAACTGGGATCCCGACGAGTGGGAACGTCGCCTGCGGCAGGAAGCCGAATGGAGGCATTCGTGATTTTGCCCTATCGCAAAGCGTCGGAAGTCTTACCGGAGGAATTGGTCGCGGAAATCCACAAATACTTTCGCGGCGGATGTCTCTATGTTGCACACCGGAAAAACGTGAACCGGATCAAGCGTGATTTGACGATCATCGCCATGCGTCGAGAAGGCCGAACCGTCACCGAAATCGCCGAATGGTTCCTGCTTTCAAGGCGTGCTGTACGTTACATCTTGCAAAAAGCCGCAGCGCGAAGCGCGGCTTCTCCGGAAAACATTGAAACCTCATCCTCCAATACCATAAGGAGTCACTCATGAACACCAATCAGAATTTGCCCGATGATCAGGACTACGTGAATAGTTTCGGTCGCCATGTCCCGCGATGTACCGCCCGTATGAAGAAAAACGGGCGGCGCTGCACGCTCCCGGCTGTGACGGGATATGAGGTCTGCCGGATGCACGGGGCCAATTTGAAAAACAAAGGCGGAGGGCAGCCGGGCAACCTCAACGGGATGAAGCACGGCGCCTATGTGAAGCGTCTGCTCGATGACAGAGATCGGCAATTGTTCGACGAAATGCTCGAGGCAATCCGCCGCGACTTCGAACTCAACAACTCGACAGACCAGCTTCAAGCTTCAATGGCATCGTTTTATTTCACGCGATGGATACGCGCCGTGGAGGGCAATGCCGATGCGGCCATCGCGCATTTCGACCTTTTGATGCGCAAGCAATTCGAGTCGCTGAAAGTCATGCGGGTCCAGCGCGATTCAACCAGTGGTCCGCAGACAACGCCAGCGGAATGGGCGGTCGCGCTTCTGGAAAGCGTGTGTGGCGGCGCGTCCGGCAAGCCGTCCAAGGACAAGCCGAGGGACTGATGCGCCGAAAACGCGAAAACAATCGCGTGGAAGTCGTCAGCAGCGGTCGCCGTAAGTCGGCGAAGTTGCGCGAGTCGGCCTTCGGCCAAATCGCAGATAAGACGTGTTCTGTGAGGCGCAAGCCGGGCGGCTCAGATGCTTTCGAGTGCGTCCTCGAGGTCATCGTCGGTGATGTGGGCATAGACCTGGGTGGTGGTGACGCGGGAGTGGCCGAGTGCTTTGGCGACCAGCAGCAGATTCTTTGTGCGGCCATAGAGCAGCGTGGCGAAGGTGTGGCGCAGTCCGTGGACGGTGATCTTGCCGTCGAGCTCGGCCCACGTGAGCCAGAGCCCCATTCGCTCCTGGACCTGGCGGGTGCTGATGCGCCGGTTGCGATTCGAGAGAAAGAGTGCGTCGGTCTCGGCCAGTATCTTACGGCGGCGCTGGATGTACTTGCGCAGGACGCCGCGAAGCTCGGTGTTCAAGAATCGCACCTGGGGCTTGCCGCCCTTGGTGCGCCTGATGCGCAGCTGCTTCTGGTCGAGGTGAACATCGCCAATGTCCAGACCGACCAGTTCCGCCAGGCGAATGCCGGTGCCGAGCAGGACGCGCAGCATGACCAAGTCACGGTCGGCGGTCTCGCCTTTGCGCGCGGCGACCGCCTTGAGGAGTGCCTTCACTTCGGCGGGCGAGAGAAAAGACGGCGCTTCCCGGTCATAGCGCTTGATCTTGATCCATGCTGCGGGATTGCGCCCGGCTATGCCCACGTTGGCCACGTAGCACCGAAGCTGCGCAGGCAGGCTTTGATACGTCCCAGGCTCGCTTCGCCACGGGGGGCGCCCGTGTGCGTCGTGGTCACCGGCGTGGACAAAAGGAAACGCGCCAGCAGATCCGCGTTCAAGGTCGACGCCTCGATGTCGCCCGCGAAGGCGAGCAGCAGGCTGAGGTCGCGGCCGTAGCAGCTGAGGGTGTGCGGGCTTTTTCCCTCAGCCTCTAACTGCGTGAGAAACTGGGAAATGGCAGTGGAAAGGTTCATGGGCTACTCCTTCCCGGCCAGACCGAGCCGCCGGATGATTTCGGCCTTGTCTTCGGCGGGGAAGTCGATCCGGTCCTTGAGGTAGCTCCAGGCGCTTTCGTGAAGATTGCCGTCGGAGTCGAAGATCGCCTCGCGGATAAGCTCAACCGCCTTTTCAATCTCAGTCTCCCGGTTACAGTCGGCCCGTTCCAATTGCTCGATGGCGATGCTCAGTGCCTCGGCCTCGTCTTGGGCAAAGACGGTCTCGGCCGCCCGTTTTTGTTTCGCCTGCAGCACCTTGATGGCTTGCTTGAAGTTCATGGTCAGTCCTCCTTCTTCAATGGCACCAGGTCCTCGCGGCGGGCGTCGCTGGTGACCCAGGAGAACCGCTGGTCCTGCTCGATCCAGGGTGCGACGTCCCACCAGCCCGTGGGGCGCTCGTTGTCGTCCAGGATCGGGGCGATCAACTTCACTTTGAGTCCGGTCATGAAGGCGTGGTCGGTGCCCGTGTACCGGGCGATCATGCCGCGTTTAAGCCTGGGTTTCGTCATTGTCTTTCTCCTTGGCTTGAGTGTTCTGTTTTTCGAGAGCCGCCGCGATCCGCTCCAGCGCCGCGTTGAGCCGGGCCAGTTCTCGGGCGATGGTCGGCAAAGTGTGGTCGTAGAAGGTTCGCCCCATGGCCGTCTGAAAAAATTCAGGCATTCCGTCCTCCTTGGGTTACGCGGGTTTGCGGATAACCATGCCCTGGTCGTCGCACTCGACGACGCGGTAAGCCAGGCGGGTGCGGCCGCTGGCGGCGTGCTGCCACATGATGAGCCCCAGTTCATGGTCCACGATGGCTGTGCCGGGATGCCGCTCGTATTCGATGGAGTCTTCGACCTCAGCCTGGTAGTCGGCGGCGATGCCGAAAATTTCGAATTCGGCGAAGTGTCCGCACCCGATGACGTTGACATCACCCAGCGAGCGCAGCGCCTCTCCGAGCGTATTGAAGGTTTGCCTGCGGGCGGTTTGTGCGTTGTTGCTGCCTTCCATCGTGGCCTCCTTTCGGTTTTGGTTCTTCGTGCTCATGCGACGTACAGGGGCTTCGAAGCACATTAAAGTCAAGGTAAAACAACCACTTATGCGAAGTTTTCCGGCCCGAAGAGAAGCGCCCCGCAAAGGGCGCTGGAGGTGGGAATCTGTCTGGGGCGGGCGTTATGACGTGGCCGGGGACTCCTGGGTAAAGCCTCGGAAGATTCCCTCGGCGTAAGTTTTGTGGTTGGCTTTGTCGGTCAGCCAGTAGGCCGCGTCGATGTGGCCAAGCTCCAGGGCGATGGCGGCGACCGCCGGGCGATCCAGCATGTTGGTCCTCCCGCTGCGGCGCACGGCTTCGATGCCCTTGAGCACCTCGGGCGGGATGGCGACTTTGGCGTTTCCGTCCGTCATGGCTTACTCGGCGCTCGCGGCTGGTTGTTCGCCTTCAGTGGTCTCGGCCTCGGCAGGATCTTTAGCCTTCGCCAGTTCGTCCTTGGGCAGCGGCACCTTGTCCGTCCATCCCTGGTCCTTGCAGTACACCAGCATTTGGCGGAACACGCGCTTGGTCTGAGCAATGGTGTGCGGGCTGCGCGGGCGCTCGGTGCGCGTTTCACCCTCTTTCTTGGGTTCGCGGATCAGCTTGTTGACCGCGTCGCTCTTGAAAAAGGCAGAGACGTGGACGGGCAGAATCTTGGCGATATCCTTGCCCTCGCCGAAGTGGGCGACGGCCAGGTCCAGGTGCCGTCCGTAGGTGATGACGGTGCGCTCGTTCTTGCCGAGTTCGGTCAAATGGGCGACGTACTTTTCGGCGGCTTCCTTGATCGTGGTGGTCTTTGTGGTCATGAGTTGCTCCTTGTGGATTTATGGTCTTTCGACCGGGTTGACTTCGCAGAGGGTCCAGCCGTTGAAGGACTGGCCCGCGTCCTCGGGATTTACGCCCGCCAGTGCTTCGTTTTTGGCCAGCGTTTCGTAAGCCTCGGCGATGCTCACAAAGGGCCGCATGTCGCCGCCATCAAGCTTCTGGCCGAGGATCGCGCCGGTGTCGAGGTTGGTCAGGATGTAACGCGCCATGTCTATGCTCCTTTCGATTCAGCAGCTTACGACGTGTCACATCGCTTCGTGTGGCGGGCAAGTCAAGGGCTTTTTTCACCGGAAATCGAGACTCTACAGCCCGGCGGCCGGGGGCGCGGTCAAAGTAAACGGTGGAGTGGTGTAATGGTGATGATAGTGCAGAAGGAGCCATATCATTTCCTTCGTCAGAATTGCAGCCTTCAGAATGCTGAAAAACCAGATGGAACGTATCGGCCATTTATGCAAAATGATCCGACAAGTTAAAAATATCGCTGAAAGCTGTGTTGCAAGTATCAACAACTTGAAATTCGGAGAAGCTGACAATGGGGGTTACCCGAGAAAAGCTCTACAAGGAAGTCTGGGCCGAACCGATGATCACGGTCGCGGCCCGATACGAGGTTTCTTCCAGTTTTCTCGCCCGGGTTTGCACTCGGCTGAGAGTGCCACGACCCGAACGAGGATACTGGGCCAAGCTCAAAGTCGGGAAGGCACCGCCGCAACCAGCCCTACCGCCTGCCCAACCAGGTGACGAATTGGAATGGTCACGGGACGGTAATCCACAGAGATTGCCCCCGGCGCTGCCCCGTCCGCCTGCGTCCACTCGCCGAAAACGTCCATCACCCGCACCTGCCGAACGATCTTCACATCACGCTCTCTGCACGGGTGTCCGTGAATTTTTTGAAGTCGACCGCGTTTCGGATGCTGGGCATCTCCGTCCGACCAAGCAACTCCTGGTCGATCTTTTCGTGACCAAGGAACTGCTCGCGCATGCGCTGGACACTGCGAGCCGCCTATTCTTTTTTCTGGAGGATCATCGGCATCGGGTTGTCATCGCTCCTCATGCCGAAGGCCTCCATCGTCCGAGACTTGACCCAAAGGAACCAATTGAAAAGGAGGAATCTTATTGGAAGACCTGGAGTCCATGCCGTCCGACCGTGACGTACATCGGCTCCGTCGCCATCGGGCTCACAGTCTATGAATTGAGCGAGAAGGTGGAGGCTCGATACCACAACGGGAACTATATCCGGCTGGATCAGTTGCCTCCCACGCGCCGAACATATCGTGCTCCCTCATACGAATGGACAACCAAGCATGAGTTCGCCACGGGCCGCCTCGCGGTGCGAGCCTTCTCACCATATCCTGGAACATCATGGGAACAGTATTGGTGCGAGAAAACGCCAGGGACTTTGTCGGACCTCTTTGGAAAAATCGAACGGGGGCTCAGGCACGCGGCGCCTATCATTGCCAAAATGGTGGAAGTACAGCGCCGGAAGGAAGAGGAAGCTCAACAACGGTGGGAGGAACAGCATCGGGAATGGGAGCGCCAGGAAGCGGTACGGCGGCAGCAAGCGGAAGAAAGGCGCCGCCAGGAGGCGTACAGAACAAGCCAAGATCAACTCCTGAAACTGGCCGAGACCTGGGCGCGGGCCTGCCGTCTTGAAAGTTTCTTTGAGAGATTGACCGTCGAGGCGGCGAATCTCGACGAAAATGAACGGGAGATCATCACGATCCGCCTGGAACGCGCACGCAATATGCTCGGTGGAACATCAGCGCTTTCTCACTTCCGCACATGGAAGTTGCCGGAGGAAAGCTAAAATACGATAAATTGTGACTTGGCCGCAGCGTCTTCGGTTGCAAACAGGGTTTCGATATTATCCTGCGAAACACAGAGGAATCCGGTGATCGCCTGGACTCGTCGTAGCAATCGACGGTCACCTCCTCGATCATCTCCTCAAACCGCTTCGTCGAAATCTTTGGGTTTTTTCTCTTAGTCTGTTTAATGGTCGTTTTCGGCATTAGTCCTTCTCTGATTCAATCCCGCCTGAATATCCTTGCTCGTCATCGAAAATCAGTTCCGTTTCAAATGGGTTCGAGTCGGCCGGCGCGTCTTCGCAGGTGTAGCCGATCGCGCGGTAACCGCGCAGCCTCCGTTCGAACATCTTGAGCGCCACAGGAACATCCCGGTCCACATAATCGTAAATCCGCACCTCGACCTTGCCGGGATGAAGGCGGTGGAGACGACCGGCATACTGTACGAGAGTTCCTTTCCATGAAACCGGCAGTGCGAGAAAAAGCGTGTCCAGACGCGCGTCGTCGAACCCCTCGCCGATATATCTTCCCGTGGCCAAAAGGAGCCGTTCTTCTCCATCGGGAATGGCGGCGAGTTGTTCCAGCGATTGCCGACGCTCCCGCGTCTTCATTCCGCCGTGAAGGACGACGAGGTTGCGCGTGAATTTCCGCAAGCGCTCCGCGAACCACTCGAGGTGGTCGCGCCGCTCTGTGAGGAGGATCGGGGAACGCTTGTCCTCCAGCGCCCGGATCACGTCGTCAAAAATCATGCCGTTGCGACGCGAATCAGCGGCCAACGCCGCATACAGATTTTGAATTCCAGCGTCTTCGGCCAGAGCAACTGGCTTAAAATTTGTTTCCCGTACGAGGAGTTTATAATCGAACGGGCACCTTGTTGATGGACATCTCGAATCGACGGTGAAACGAACCGGCCCGATCTGCATGCCGATGATGGGGTGCAACCCGTCGCGTCGATAGGGAGTCGCTGTCAGCCCTGCGATAAAGCGGGCTTTCACCTCCGACAGCACGCGCTCAAATGAGACGGCAGGGGCATGATGGCATTCATCGATTATGACCTGTCCATATCCTGCAACGATATCCTCCACCTCTCCCTTGCGTACCAAGCTCTGCAGCATCGCCACGTCCAGATGCCCGTTCGGTTTTTTTACTCCTGTTCCGATGCGACCGATTGCTTTCGTGTCCTTACCGAGAAATAAGGCCAATTGAGCAATCCACTGTTCGAGCAGCGGCTTGCGATGAACGAGGATCAGCGTGCTACAGCATCGAGCAGCAACGAGATACGTCCCGACCACCGTCTTCCCAATGCCCGGCGGCGCCACAAATACACCCGTGTCATGAGCAAGGAGATTCTTTACAGCCTCTTCCTGGATCGGCGTGAGTGTTCCCTGAAAACTCGATTCGAACGGCGTTCCACTTTGGCGCAAATCCTCGATGTTCAATGACGCACCGTGCTCGTTAAGCAGGGCTTCGATGTTGGATAAACATCCACGCGGCAGCGAGATGTGCTCCGGCAGTTCTTTGAAGCAAGCGATGACGCGGGGAGTAAGCGCGGTCGAGAACCGCAAACTTTGCCTTTTATAAAACTCCGGATTCTGGAACGCGGCCGCACGCTTGATCCGGTTGATCAATGCGGACGGCAGCCCTTTCTTTTCGATGAACAATCGTTGCGCGATGACCGCATTGATATTGGAGGGAATCGGTTCCTCAATGGCAATTTTCTTTGGTTTCTTCGAAGGAGTGCGGTTCCACGGAGACCGCTCCTCGTCACTCAATGGATCGCTCAGGCGAACCCCAATCACCTGCCCGCGCCGGACCGCTTCTTCCGCCAGGGTCTGCACGGATGACGGGTCAAGACGCCGCAGGTTCGCCAGGAACGACCATTGATCCGGGAATTCGATGAAGTTGTCATCGACGAAAACGGAGTTGCCGCTATCTCTGGCCTGACGTTGCAGGGGCATAGCGATCAGGTTACCGAATCCGCCCTTCGGCATGGTGTCCTGATTCGGAAAAAGACGGTCGTAGGATTCCATCGAAAGCTGGTGACGCCGAGCCATCGTCTCCGTAATGAGAAAGCAGGCCATTTTACGCGCTGCGGCCGCGAGAATCGGAGCGGAAAAGAAAATCCAGGCGTGGGCCCCGTTTCCAGATCGCGACCGCTCAATGGCGACGGGAACATCGCGCGTCTTGCAGGTCTCAGCAAACGCATGGACATCTTCCTGCCAGGACTTTTTGTCGAAATCCGCTGCGAGAAAGCGGCAGGTTTCGTCCGGCAGAAGCGGATAGACCCCCATGATTTGCTCGCCGCGAAGATGATTGGCAATCTCCTCATCGGTTACGGGCAGGAATGCCTGATTTGCGCATTCGCTACATGTCGCTCTTGGTTTTCTACCGCCAGTTGCGCCTTTCTTCTTCTCGCACAAATCCAAATCCCACTCGTTGGCGCAAGCTGGAGAATAACCGGACCTGCCGGTTTTCGGGTTGTCCCATCGACGAGGAAACACATCCTCCCGCCCGCGAAACAATGAACGGAATAAAATGACTTTTTCCGCGTTCGTCGCCGGCACGGGCAATGTCTGGGGAAATGCCGACGACAGTGGAATGGCCAATTGCCCCGGCGCCAAGGTGCTCAGTTCTTGTCTGAGGGCGGCAAGTCGCTCGGTCTGCTCGGTGATCTCCGAGCGCAATTCCGCAATCCTCTTTTCGGATGCCTCGATTTCTGATTGCAGTTCTTCGTAGCGGGATTTCGACTCTTTCATCTTTTCATCATAGACGAGCATCTGACCGAGGGGAAATCAATCTTCAGTTGTATTTGATCTCCTGACGATTGATGACGATCTAGTTCGTGGCAGTTTTGAATTCCTCAGCGAACGAATAGAACGTCAAACAGCGTAAACGCAGTTTCTGCAATAAATCTTCCATCGTTTCACCCAACAATATTTCGAAACTGTGTGGCCCGGTTCCATGCAAACCAGGATCGCTGTCGCATCTTTTTCCCAAAAATTTGCACACCTCTGAACTTGCCCTTTAAGAAACGTCCCCATATTCTGCCCATATGAGTTGGACGGCGAGCGCGACTCACACTCGTTGAACGAAGCAAGGAGGAATGGACCGGATTCCGGGGGTGGAGGAAATGCAGGGTGAAAACTTCCACCAAATGAACTTGCCCTATCAGAATCTGGCCCATATTCTGCTCTCATGAAAAAGCTGTTCGTATACATCGAAATGCTCATGGCGCAAGGATTCTTCGGAACCCTGAAGCTGAGTTTCCAGAACGGCAAACTGTGCAACATCAAGGTCGAACGGAGCATCAAGCCCGGGGATCTGCCTTCGCCGTAGGCTACGGCAAGACAGGCCTGTGACAATCGCGTAAATCTTCGGGGTCGTCGAAAACATCGAGCCCCGGTGAAGTTGGGATGAAACACACCCGCTTCGCCGGGGCTTTTTTAGTTGAGAAATGAGACAGGAGTCCGAGCCACATCCAAAGCAAACCTCATATAGGAGAAATTGATTGTTAATCCAATTTAACATTTTCCGACGTTGTCACTTGAGGCAGCGGTTCCATATTCCGGCATCATGAAGCGCAAAGACACCATCTCCGAAGTCGCCGAAATTCTGGCCACGGCCATCGTTCGAAAGCGTCTGCGCGATGTGCATAACATACTGAAAACGAACGGCAAAACAGAGATTGGCCTTGAGGTTTCGTCTGGACAGAGCCTTCATCCTGTCGAACCGAAGAGAAGGAGAAAGAAATGACGGATACGGCTCTGAAGCAGATCGCGCAGATCCAAAAGCTGCCGGTCGAAGCTCTGCGCGAAAAGTGGGAGGTGTTGTTCGGAACGGAGGCCCCGGCGTACAGCCGCCCGTTTCTGGTTAAGCGCCTGGCATACCGAATCCAGGAATTGGCCCACGGCGGCCTGTCGCAGCAGACGCGGGAGCGCGTCCAGAAAATCGCGGAAGACAATGGCCTCGACGAGATGGCTGCGTTACCGCAGGGACAACCTAAGAAAAAGGGAATGCCTGTCGTCGGAACGCGCCTGATCCGCGAATGGAACGGTGGCCGCTATGAGGTCATCGTGGTTCGTGACGGGTTTGAATTCGAAGGAAAGAAATACCGCTCGCTGACCGCAATTACCAAGGTCATCACCGGCACACATTGGAACGGCCCGGCCTTTTTTGGATTGCGTCAAAACGGAAAAGCTAAATGAAAAATGGAAAGGAAACACCTCCGAACACTCTGACTCCAAAAGTCCGCTGTGCGATCTACACAAGAAAATCGACCGAAGAGGGATTGGACCAGGAATTCAACAGCTTGGACGCGCAGCGCGAGGCCTGCGAATCCTACATCGCCAGTCAGCGCAGTGAGGGGTGGGTGGTATTGCCCGACCACTACGATGACGGGGGTTTCTCAGGGGGCACGCTGGAGCGCCCGGCGTTGCGGCGACTGCTCCAGGACATCGAGGATCGCTGCGTCGATTGCGTGATCGTGTACAAGCTCGACAGACTCTCTCGCTCGCTTCTCGATTTCACAAAGATCATTGAAATTTTCGAGCGCCAAGGCGTGACCTTCGTTTCGGTCACACAGCAGTTCAATACGACCACATCGATGGGGCGCCTCACGCTGAACATCCTTCTTTCGTTCGCACAGTTCGAGCGTGAAATCATCGGCGAGCGGATCCGCGACAAAGTCGCCGCCTCGAAGCGCAAGGGTAAGTACATGGGCGGCATGCCGGTGCTGGGCTATGATGTGGACCGCCTGGCCAAGAAGCTGGTGGTCAACCCGATCGAGGCGAAACTCGTGCGCCATATTTTCAAGCGCTTCACGCAGATCGGCTCGGCGACCTTGCTGGCAAAGGAATTGAACCAGCAGGGGCATCGGACCAAGGAATGGGTCACAAAAAAGGGAACGACTCACGCAGGTGTCGCCTGGAACAAGATGCACCTCTACCGGATGTTCAACAACCGGCTATACATCGGCGAGATCGTCCACCACGATCAGCACTATCCCGGTGAGCACGACGCTATCGTCCCGAGCGCCTTGTTCGACCAGGTCCAGTCCATCCTCGAACAGAATTGCCGCGTCCGTGGAAACAAAACCCGAGCCAAGACACCCGCGCTGCTCAAGGGCATCCTCAAATGCGGTCACTGTGGCGGATCGATGGGGCCGACCTTCGCCAAGAAAAACGGCAAGACGTACCGCTACTACCTTTGCGTCGCGGCTTCCAAGAACGGGTATGACTCCTGCCCGGTGCGGACAGTAGCGGCAGGGGAGATCGAAAGTGCGGTCATGGAGCAACTCCGCGCCGTGTTCCGTTCGCCGGAAATGATCGCGGAAACATACCGTGCCGCGCGCTTCCAGGAAAGGGAGCAAGTTTCGGCCCTCGAGAGCGAGCGCATGGAACTGGAGGTCAAGCTCGCCGGTAACCTCGTTCAGACTGAAAAACAGGAATTCCAAAGCCGCGTCCACGAGATCAACCGCATGATTCGCGGACTCGACAAACACGCCCTCGATGAACTTCAGGTCGCCGAAGCTCTGAACCAACTCGATCCGATCTGGGACGAGCTTTTTCCCGCCGAACAAGCGCGGATCGTGCAGCTGCTCATCGAGCGCGTGGTGGTCAACCCGGACGGCATCACCGTGCGATTCCGGTTGGACGGTTTGAGCACCATCGCGGCGGAATTTGAAGCAGACGAGGAGGCTGCCAATGAATAAAAAGCCAACCATCACCCGCGACGGCGACTGCATCGTCGTCCACATTCCGATGACCTTGAAGCGACGTGGTGGCCGCAATGAAATCATCGTGCCGCAGGGTCTGGACGGAAAAACGTCGTCGAAGCAAGCCGCCCAGAACGCGATCCTGGTCGCCATCGCCCGGGCTTTCCGGTGGAAGGAACTCATCGAATCCGGGCGCGTGAAGAACCTGGCCGAGATCGCCCGGGCCAACCGGGTGGACGGCTCCTACGTGAGCCGAATTCTCGATCTTACGCTGCTCGCACCTGATATCATCGACGCCATTCTCGACGGTAGGGAGCCGTCGGGTTTATCGCTCGCCATGCTTACGAAGAAGCAGATCCCGCTGGTGTGGGCGGAACAACGGCAGTATCTGGGGTTTGATGCGTCTTGATTTCCTTGATTACCTCACCGCCTTTAAAAACAAAGTCGCGTGGTGTTCTGCGGCCGCTCTTTTCCCAAAATTTCCATCGACCATCCTGTTGGCCAGCTTTATATCGGCCTTCACTTCTTTTCTGCCCATTCTCCCAATAGAAGGTCCATTTTCCATTCTGTTGTCCGGCCGTAAAATTGCCTTCGCCTCGTTGCAGCCCGTTATCGTACCAAGTTTTCCATGGGCCATGCTTCACACCGTTCTTGAATTCGCCTTCGCTTTTTTTCTGGCCATTGCCGAACCACTGAGTCCAGAGACCATTACCAGGCTTGGACATATCGATTTTCTTCGGTTTGATTTTCATGGTCACGACTCCTGACCATTTTGCTGAGATTCCCCTTCAATCACTCCTCCACTCCAATTGTCCGCATATTGAAGCAGACGCGTTAGGGGCGTTTCCCTGTGAGCAACACTCTGGTTTTCAGGTATGTACTGCCCATCGTGGTAGCGAATCGCTTGCGCTTCCTCGTCAGACAGCGAAATGTGTTGTGAAACAAGAAATAGGCTCCTGGTTGCGATATCGAGATGGACAACTTCCTTGTTTACAACGTAGCGAATGCCTCGATTCCGCACATGCCAATCGCTCGGATTCGGCAAGTAGTATGGCTTTCCAAATGCGCCCACTTTTCCGATGTCGTGGTACAAACCGATGATCACACAGCTTTCCTCGGAAAGTTCGGGGGCAAGGCTGCCACGTAGCTTCAATAGCGTTCGGGCGACATTGGTCGAGTGCTCGACAAGACCACCTTCTTTCGCCAGGTGGAACCGCGTTGACGCCGGGGCGGTCGCCCAGTTCGTCTCAGCGCGCAGCAACGCCTCGAAACGCTCGACCTGGTCGCGGCGCATCGTGACAAGAGCGAGCAAGTCCGAATAATCGGATGGCGTTGTATGCGATACGGTGAATCCGAGAAATCGCTTCGCATCCGTCAGCGTCTTATTCCAGTTTCCCTCAAAGCGGCAGGCGCGGTCATCGATGTAAAGATCGGCGAGCGGCTTGGTTGCGGGCCACTCGCAATCAGAATTGCCGTTGATTTCGTCGAACTCGATACCCTCGCGACGCAGATATGCTGCAAGCCGGTCAAGATGTTCGGGGATGCTCGGTCGCGCTGTGTGGATAATGATTTTAAGTCCGAGAGCGCGCAGTTCGCGGAGTGCTTCGACGGCCCCTGGGAGCGGCGGGCCAAATTCATCGATGCTTGGGGCGAATTCGGCAATCACTCCGTCGAAATCGACGCATATCGCTTTGGTGATGTGTTCTTTCACAGACTTTCTCCAAGTCTAATTCGTGTTGAGGAAAACAAAATCATCAAGTTGACCATCTGGCGCTTTCCTGGTGAGTACAGCGATATGCTCGTCGTTTAACTCCTGCGGAAACATGCTCGGCGTGTCCCAGGAAATGGCGTCCGTCAGCGCACTGCGACGACCGATGGTGACTCGCTTGGCTCCCTGATTTTCGAGACGTCTTATGAATTCTGGAAGGGACTCAAATGGAACGGGAGACTGCATCTGCGTATAAGAATCCCGAACAGTAATATTCGGAAGGGATCGCAAGAGAACCAATCGCTCGTCCCAAAATTGAGTCATTGCTTTTTTGAGATTCAAAGGCATCAGGGAAATGTCAAAGGAGATTTGCCTGATGTCTTCCCATGTTGCGTGTCCGAGCCGTAAAGAAATCTCTCTCCAATCTTCCGATCTCACCAACCCCTGGTGCTCAAGATGCACCAGGTCCTGCCGTAGCGACTGTGGATCAAATCGGTAGCGACGCAACAGATGAGAATAAAGTCGACTATCGGGGTAGTCGATTTTGTGGATACGGGGAGAAAGGAGCAAGAACCAGAAGTTCTCGACTTTGAAATTGACGTTTTGCAGCCCTGCTTCAATCGTTCGCGCAACCTGATTTCGTAACGTGGAGTAGCTGACCGTGGTTGAAACGTCTGATACAAATTTCGACTCGACAAAGATTTTCTCATCCCCAAAGGACACCACCGCGTCGGACTGCGTCGGCCCTTCATAGCGGCCCATCTCTTTGCGTTGAATCGCCTTGTCCCTTTCGTATTTCACAGGATGCTGGATGTGACGGTTCGGATGATCTGACTTCGAATAAAGGTCGCTCAAGTATTTTCGAAACCCGATACATTCCGGTAAGTCCTTTTCGTATTCGATTGAAATCTTACTGCTCCGTTTTTTCCAGTTTCCCGTAAGCCATTTTCCGGCAAAGGCCTGCTGGAATAAAACGTGGAAACCAGCAGGTTGTTTCCCGGCAATTTTTCTATGCGGGTAGAGCAATGACTCCAAACCGAATAGGGTCAGAAACCGCTCATCTTTGAAGTACTGCAAGGAGCGCTTGTCCTGTTTACCGGAATCTGCCATTTCAATTTGTTGTTGAAATGTGTGGAGCCAAGAGCCAAGAATGCTTGAAAAATCTATTTCCGAATTCAGAGAGTCCCATAATTCCTTGGGAGTTAATTGGCTTTTCATCACGCCTCCTTAATCTTCATAAAAAAGGTCATAGGATTTGAATCCATCGGGGAATTTGTAGTTTCCTGGCTGATCGGCAAAATCGACGGGATACCCCGCTGCCAGGAGCGTTTCCAAATCTCTCTGGACGGTCCTTGGTGTAACTTCTAAGACTTTTGCCACGTCTCGAACCTTGAGAACTTTCCCTCGGTCCAAAATGGATAGCATAAACATCAGCCGAGTAATCTGGCGCAGTTTTTTATCTGATTGGTTTTTACGTCTTTCAAGAAGAGAGCGCTGGTGAACCAGAAGAACCCGCAAAAATGTTTTGTCAATTTTTCTTGGAGGCTTTATCAGGTTCCTTGATGGAAGCGAAGTCAGGTGTTTTGACGGTGTGACGAGAAGGACTTTCATCTCCGGATCGTCCATTTCCTTGTACCAACCACAAAGCTCTTCCCAATCGTTTTTCTTTATCAGATCGGGATCGATAATCGCCAACAGGCAGCCGACCGCAACAAGATCGGTGGTTCGCTGTACCTTCCAGGTTTTGAGCTTCTGATCCCGAATGGCTGAATCTACAAGATCAGCCACAGGTCCCGGCCGCAAGAGCACCAGAACCGTTTGGAGTCTTTCAAACATTTCCATTGCCGCGTTTCTCCTTTGGCAAATTATTTCAAACCACGGGATGCAGAATAGCACCGAGGTGCGACAACGTCATGTCGCATCTTTTTCTTTTTTTTCTTTTTTTGATACCGGTTGCGCTTGCTACTCCAAAAAACGGAAAAACAGAAAACGGAGGCCAGTTTTATAACTGCTTGTTTTTAGGTAGTTTTACGAGGTCTTGACCTCGGGCGCAAGGTCAAGAGCATTCAGAGAAAGAGACGAGAAAAAGGGCTTTTTAAGGGTCGGATGTGCGTTTTTAAGGCTCTTCGGGTCCGATTGAAAAATGGTTCGTTGGCTGAATTGGAAAGCGGAAAAGCTCTTTATTTCTTGCACTTATACGCCACAAACGCGAGCGGCCCTGAGTGGGGCCGTGAAGCGGAGAGATAATCCTTTTTACAAGGTGTTGGTGGAGG